>Ga0081455_10000271_pt1 | contig 68395 bp, 61 predicted proteins | sample TabmetS3T2R1_FD_70207 | JGI IMG/M metagenome (GOLD analysis project Ga0081455, IMG submission 70207) | Tabebuia heterophylla rhizosphere microbial communities from the University of Puerto Rico - S3T2R1 | ecosystem: Host-associated > Plants > Roots > Rhizosphere ...
GCCGATGGCCGGGTGAACGTCGGCGATGAGCCGGTGCATCGCCTGCGCCACTCGCCGATACACGGGGTGGCCCGCGGGTTGTGATCGGAGCTCCGTGAGGTGCAAGGCCTCCCGGGCGGTCATCTGCATCACGAACCGGATCCGGTACGCCATCGACACCGCGTACGGCGCCACGTGCGGCAGCCCTGCCTCGACGAGCGAGCGCTCCATGTCGGCGCTCGCGGCCATCACGCGCTCCCAGTCGGCCCGCAGCCCTACCTCGTCGATCTGCGACGGCGTTTCGTAGCCGTGCTCGGTACTCAGGCGCTGCCATTCGATCGTCAGCGGGCGGTGGCGCTGGAGATCGCGGAACGCTCCGTAGTCGCAGAGCACGTCGAACCGGTACTGCGTGCGCTCCCAGGCGCGGCCGGGCTTGTGCCGGCGGTTCCCTCGCTCACCGACGCTCACCGTCATGATCTCGGCGCGCTCGGCCGGCGGCATCGCGCGGGCGATCTCGAGCAGCTGATCGTCGGGGAGATCCGACGACTCGTACAGGACCGCGGCTGCGACCTTCAGCTCCCCGTCTGGATCGTGATCGACGAGCGTGACCTCTTCGCGTCGTTCGGGTTTGATATCTCCCAGGACACGCGCGGTGAGCTCCTGGACGCGTTCGTGGTTCCGCTGCCAGTAGCGGGACCATGCGATGCCTCGCTCCTCGACGTCCACACGCTTGAGGAACTCGGGGATCACCGTGCGCAGCTCGACCTTCATCAGCTCTCCGTACTCGCGCATCTCGGCGAGCGGGTGGACCGCGAGCCGCATCAGCAGCTGTTCGTATGCCTGACCGGTGGCGTAGATCCCCAGGTTCGATCGCGTACCGGCCGGCAGCAGGACGCGCAGCGTGTCGCACGTCTTGGCCATGATCGTCTGCCGGTAGACGAAGTCGCTGTCACCGTCCTGTTTCGGGTACTGCGCCTCGAACCACTCGCGCATCGGGTCGTACATGCGTCCGTAGGTGGTGAAGACCTCGTCCAGGAACGCCTCGTACCGGGTCGCGAGCGGTGAGCCGTCGAGCTCGGGCGGCACGGTCGCCCGCCACCGTCCACCGGGCTGGTCGTCGTAGCGCATGTACCTCGTCGACTGCTCGAGGTACGCGGCGAGCCGGCCCCACTCCAGGGCTTTCGCGAGCAGCTGCGACGACTGCTCGCACGCGAGGTGGACGCCGCCCAGCTGCGCCACGGAGTCGTCGCCGTACTCGACGAACACGTTGTCGTAGAGCCGCTCGGCGCGTGCCGACCCGGTCCGGGCCCCGACCGATCCCGTGAACGCCTCAGCGTCGTCGGCGAACTCGTCCAGGAACAAGCGGCGGAGCGACTTCGTGGTGCGCGAGTACCGCGCGAACATCGCGCCCTTCACGGCCTCGGGGAGGTTCACCAAGGCGAACACCGGCCCCTTGAGGTTCGTGAAGTGCCGCTCCAAGAGCGACCGTTCCTCGGGTGTGAACTCCTCGGTCGCGAAGAACATCGTCACGAGGCTACCGGCCCGAGCCGACACCCGCGCCCTGCGTCAGACGTCGCCGCCACCGCCGGGATTGACGGTCACGATCGACCCCGAATCGACGGTCACCCCGGCCGCCGGATCTTGGCCGATGATCCGGTTCGGGTTCGGGCAGTCGGGGATCGAGGGAACGGCGTCGCCGACCGACATCTCGAGCCCAGCATCCCGGAGCACCTGCCGTGCCTTCCCGATCGAGTAGCACTGCGTCGACACATCGGGGACGGCGACCTGCGCGGGACCGGTCGAGACGAAGATATCGACCGCGGTTCCTGGTTCCACCGCCTGACCGGCGGGCGGGTCGGACCGCGTGACTTGGCCCACGTCGAAATCGCTGCTCGCCTCCTGCCTTTGCGATCCGAGGATGAGGCCGACGTCGCTCAGCGCGGACTGTGCGGCCGAGACCGTCAGGCCGGACACATCGGGCACGTCGACCGTCGTCGGTTCCACCGCAACGAAGATCGTGACTTCCTTCCCCCGTTCGAGATCGGTGCCCCTCTTCGGGTCCTGAGCCACCACGGTGCCCGGGTCGGCCTCGTCCGGATCGACCTCACGGTTCCTCGCCACAGGGGTCAGCCCGGCGGCTCGCAGAGCATCCTCGGCGTCGGCTTGGGTCTTGCCCACAACGTTCGGAACGACGACCAGGATGTTCCCGTTGTCCTCGTTCGTCAGGCTGTTGACGAGCAGGTACCCGCCGCCGGCGAGGATCGCGACGGCCAGGATGCCGATCAGGATGCCCAACCACACCTTGCGGCTCGAGCCCTTCGGTTCCTCCGGCGGTGGGAGCACGGCGGTCTGTGAGGGACGGCTGATCACCTGGGTTGCGGTTGCGTCGCCGACGCCCGCCAGCAGTGGCGTCGCCTCGACCTCCTGGCCCTGGACCACCCGATCCAGATCCTCGGAAAACTCTTCGGCGCTCTGGTAGCGGTTCGCCGGGTTCTTCGACAGGGCCTTCATCACAACGGCGTCGAGCCGGGCGGGGACGTCGGCGTTCAGCGACGACGGCGTGGCCGGGCGCTCGTTCACCTGCTTGTAGGCGACCGCGACGGGGGAGTCGCCCGTGAACGGCGGCCGTCCGGTCAGCATCTCGTACAGGACCGCCCCGAGCGAATAGATGTCGGTGCGTGCATCGACCGGCGACCCCTGCGCCTGCTCCGGCGACAGGTACGACGCGGTGCCGAGCACGGCGGAGGTCTGCGGCGCGGTCTCGGGTCCCAGCACGCGCGCGATGCCGAAGTCCATGACCTTCACGGTGCCCTCACGCGTCACCATGATGTTGCCGGGCTTGATGTCCCGGTGGATCACGCCCTGGGCGTGCGCGGCCGCGAGCGCGGAGCAGATCTTCTGCGCGATCTCCGCCGACTGGACCGGCGTCGGGCGCCGTCCCGTCGCCAGGAACTCGCCGAGCGTGCGCCCCTCGATGAACTCCATCACGATGAACTGCGTGCCGTCGCCCTGGCCGGTGTCATAGACGCCGACGATGTTCGGGTGGTTCAGACGCGCGGCCGCCTGTGCCTCCCGCCGGAACCGTTGGACGAAGCTCGCGTCCCGCGCGAACTGGGGGAGCAGGACCTTGATCGCCACGGTGCGGTTGAGCACCGGGTCGAACCCTCGATAGACCTCCGCCATGCCGCCGGCGCCGATCCGCGCCTCGACCTGGTACCGGTCACCGAGCACCGACTGACTCATCCGTTCTCCCGTGTCATCCGTTCAGGTACGCCGCGATCACGTCACGTGCGATCGGCGCCGCCACCTGACCACCGGTCGCCTCGTTCCCGAGGGAACCGCCGTCGAGAACGATAACGGCCACGGCGATCCGGGGAACGTCATTCGGTCCAGCGGGTGCGAAACAGACGAACCATGCGTTCGGCGGCACGTCCTCACCGTTCGTCGCGGTCCCCGTCTTCCCGGCGACCTGGATCGGGAACCCCGCGAACGCGCTCGACGCGGTGCCGCCTTGGGTCACGCTCAGCATCATCGTGCGCATGTCCGCGGCGGTGCGTGGCCCGATCGGGTTGCCGTAGATCTGTGGATCGAACGTCCTGACGACCCGCCCCTGCGCGTCCCGGATCTCGGTCACGAGGCGAGGTTCCATCATCGTTCCGGCATTGCCGATCGATCCTGCAACGAGCGCCATGTGCAGCGGATTCGTCACCACGTTGTCCAGGCCGATCGAGCTGAAGGCCAGGAGCGGCGCGTTGTCCTGGAAATAGGCCGGCACCGGGAAGTGGCCGACCTCGAACGGCAGGACGAACGGGATCGTCGGTTCCATGCAGTCGACCTGTTCGGGTGGATCCGTCGGGCAGAAGCCAAACGCACGCGCCTGCTCGGACATCTTCCTGGCCTTCAGCTTCAGTCCGATCTCGGCGAACGGCACGTTGCACGATTCCTGGAACGCCTCGGCCATCGTGACGGTCCGCGAACCCCCGTGGCACACCTCGTTGCCGAAGTTCGCGAGCGTGTTGGTGGTCTGCGGGAGGTCCAGGAACTGTGGGTTCGGCCACTCGGAGTCCGGTCCGTACCCGTGCTCGAGCGCTGCCGACGCCGTGATGAGCTTGCCGGCCGACCCAGGCAGGTACAGCTCGTCCTTCGCACGAGAGATCAGCGGCTTCTCGGGGTCCTCGTTGAGCAGTTCCCACGCATCGTTGATGTCTTGGTCGGTCCCCGACGACAGCTCGTTCGGGTCGTAGCTCGGGTTCGCGACCATCGCGAGGAGGTTCCCGGTCTTGGGCTCGATCGCGACGACGGCGCCGGGCTGATCGCCGAGAGCCTGTTGGGCCGCTCCCTGCACGTCCGTTCGGATCGTCGTCTTGACCGTGCCGCCCTTCTTGGGTCGGCCCAGGATCAGGTCGGTGAACGTCGAGATCGCGAGCTCCGGCGCGTCGCCGGACAGATACGGGTTCATCGCGAACTCGAGCGCGCTCCGCCCGTAGATCCGCGAGTAGTAGCCGGTGAGCTGTCCGTACAAGGCGCCACCCGGGTATTGGCGTTGGTACAGGAGCTCGCTGTGGCGGTCGGGGTTCGCGACGCTCTTCGCGAGGACCTGGCCGTCGGCCGTGAGGATCGCGCCCCGCTCCACCTTGTACTCGGCGATGATCTGGCGTCGTGCGTTGGCCGGGTCGTTCTTGATCCTGTCGGCCGCGAACACCTGGACGTACGCGAGCTGCGCGAACAGCACGGCGAACAGCAGCACGAGCCCCACCCCGAGCCGGCGGATCCGTCTATCCATGCCGTCGCTCCAGCGGTCCGGACGACACCCGGATCAGCAGCGCAAGCATGACGAACGTGGCCACGCGGCTCGACCCGCCGTAGGACACCAGGGGCAGCGGCACACCCGTGAGCGGGATCAGGCGGGTCACGCCGGCAACGATCGTGAACGTCTGCAGCGCGAGGATCGTCGTAAGCCCGGTCGCGAGTAGCTTGCCGAAGTCGTCGAATCGCTCCATCGCCACCCGGAGTCCACGCGCGATCAGCACCAGGTACAGCAGCAGCAGCGAGACGGCGCCGAGCATCCCGAGCTCCTCGCCGAACGCGGCGAATACGAAGTCCGACGCGACGTAGGGGATCAGCGTGGGCGAACCCTGCCCGAGCCCGGTACCGACCATGCCGCCCGTCGCCATCGCGAACCAGCCCTGGGCGAGCTGGTAGTAGCCGGCGCCGTGGACCGTCGACGGATCGAGTGCATGGAGCCAGTAGTCGACACGGTCCTGGACGTGCGAGAACGCGATGTACCCGAGGTAGGCGCCGATCGCGAACAGCACCGCCCCGATCACGAGATAGCTCGCCCGGCCGCTCGCGACCCAGAGCATGACCACGAACACGCCGAAGAACAGGAGCGAAGCCCCCATGTCCCGCTCCAGGAACAGCACGGCGAGCGATGCCCCCCACGCCAAGAGCAGCGGTCCGAGATCCTTCGCTCGAGGCAGACCGAGCGGACCCACACCCGCTGCCAGCAGCTCGCGCTTGTCCGCCAGGTACGACGCGAGGAAGACGACGATCAGGATCTTCCCGAACTCGGCCGGTTGGAACGACACCCCTCCGACCGACGCCCACAGGCGAGCGCCGTTGATCTCGAGCCCGAGCCCGGGGATCACGGGGAGCAAGAGCAGCACGACACCGGCCAATCCGATCGTATACGTGTACGCGTTCAGTCGCCGGTCGTCCTTGAGGAACCACAACGTCGCGGCGAACGCGCCGATGCCCACCAGCACCCAGATCGCTTGCTCGCGAGCGATCACCGGCTGGCCGCGCGCGGCCATGATCCGGTAGAGCATCGCGATGCCGAGCCCGGCGAGCGCGATCGCGCACGGGTACAGGACCGGGTCGGTCCGAGGCGCGAGCCATCGCACCGCGAACCATCCCGCGACCGAGGCCGCGACGAACACGACCGAATAGACGACCGCGTCACGCGGCAGATGTCCGCGCAGTCCGAGTCCTGCCGTCACGTAGGCGGCGACCGAGATCACGAGGGCAACGATCAACAGACCCAGCCCGCTGACCGGGCGTTGCCGGGGCGGGGCGATCGCGACGGCCTGGCTCATCCGCCGCCACCGCCGTTGCCAGACCCCCCACTCCCCGATCCTCTGCTCTTCGGCGGCTTCGGGGCGGCGGCCTCCACGTCCTTGCGGATCTGATCGACGATCGCGAACGCATCGTCACGACTCTCGGCGGCGATGCCCTCCGGCAGGCTGACGTAGAGCTGTAGTGCCTCTGCGTCGCGGGCCGTGATGTCCGTGGTCGTGTCCACGTTCGACAGGGAGATGCCGAGCGGTCGCGCCGGCAGCCCGCGGAACACCGCGACGTGTTCGTCAGCAACGCCCACGTACCACTGACGATCGACGTAGGCGCGGAACGCGAAGAACGCCCCGACCAGGATCACGATCGCCGCCAACGCGCCGGCGATCCACCGACCCCATCGGGGACCCCCGACCGCCCCGCGTGTGGCTTCGTCGCCCTCCTCCCCGTGAGCATCGACGATCAACACCGTGATGTTGTCGACGCCGCCGGCCCGGTTCGCGGCCTTGATCAGCCGTTCGGAGGCCCGTTGCGGATCGGGCTCGCTCTCCAGGATGGCCCGGACCTGCTCCTCGGCCACCATGGACGTCAGGCCGTCGCTGCACAGCAGCACGCGATCACCATCGAGCAACGGGATCGAGTCCTCGTCCACCTTCACGTTCGCCTCGGTTCCGAGCACGCGAGTCAGCACGTTGCGATGCGGATGCACATCGGCCTCGGACTGGGTGATCTCGCCCGCCTTCACCATGCGCGCGACGAGGGTGTGGTCCTTCGTCAGCTGCCGGAAAGCCCCCGCGCGGAGCAGATAGGCACGGCTGTCGCCGACGTGCACCAGCCGGATGTCCGCGCCCTCCGCCTGCACGGCGGTGAGCGTCGTGCCCATGCCGCTGACCGACGCGTCGGCGACCGACCGCTCGTACACGGCTCGGTTCGCCTGGCGGACCTGATCGGCCAGCGTGCCCTTGCCATCGCGGGAGAGCTGGTCGATCGTCGAGAGCGCGAGGTTCGATGCCACCTCACCCCCGCGCGCCCCGCCCATCCCGTCGGCGACCGCGTAGAGCGGCGGCTGGACCAGGTAGGAATCCTCGTTGCCCTCCCGCACCCGGCCGATGTCGCTGGCGACGCCGACCTCGAACCTCATCGGCGCAGCTCCAGGGTGGTCGTGCCGACCCGGATCCGATCGCCTGCCTGCACCATCGCCGGTGCGGCGAGCCGCTGATCGTTCACGTACGTGCCGTTCGTGGAGCCGAGGTCTTCCACGAACCATGCACCGTTGCGCCCGAACAACCGCGCGTGCTGCTGCGAGACGTACGTGTCCTCGACCGAGAGCTCACACTCGGGCCCGCGCCCGACCACCATCGACGCTTCCGCCACGCGGACGTCCCTGGGCTTGTGGCCGTCGGTGTGGATCACCACCACGCCGAGCCCCGGCGGGACGTCGGGTGGCGGTGGGGCCTCGCGATTCCTCCGTGAGCTCCGTGATGGGGGCGCCTCAACGCTGAGGCCGCGCACCGCCCACCGCATCGAGCGCCACAGAAACAGGACCAGGAGCGCGAACAGCCCGTACTTCAGCGCCGACAACGCAAACGGAGTGACACCCTCTCCGAGCATCCCGAGCGCCGACACGTCACGCGCTCCGGAACTCGAGCACCGTCGATCCGATCGTGATGCGATCTCCCGGCGTCAGCACCCCGCTCTGGACCGTCCGCCCGTTCAGTCGGGTGCCGTTCGTCGAGCCGAGGTCGGTCAGCGTGGTGACCCCGTCCTTCGTGCGGAGCTGGGCGTGCCGGCGGGAGGCCCCCTTGTCGTTGAGCACGACGTCGCAGCCGGTGAGCCGGCCGATCGTGACCACGTCCTTGTCGAGCGCCACGGTTCGCTCGGTTCCGTCCTCGCGCACCACGAGGGCTCGGTCCGAGGGTGGGCCCGATGGGGCGGGCTCGACGCCCTCGGGACCCTCCACCAGCGTCGCGATGCAGTCGAAGTCACCCTTCCGGAGCGTGTCGTCGATCTCGAACGTGACCTCGGGAGGTCCCATGAGGTCCCAGCCACGCTCGTCGGCGTTCTCTCGCGCGACCCGCTCGAGCTCACGGGCAAGCGCGGTGTCTGCATGCTCGAATCGAGCGGCGTCGTCGGGCGCGATCGTGAATTCGAAGCGGTTCGGCGCCCAGACCTCGCTGACGCCGACCGTTCGGCCGGCGTCCATCTCCTTGATCAGGCGCTTCGCGAGCTCCACCGGCTGCAAGCCACTGCGGAACGTTCGCGAGAAGAGGCCTTCGACGAGGCCTCCCAAGCGTCGTTCGAAGTCGCGGAGGTTGGGCACCGGGCTCGTGCGGGGAGGGGGACGGCCCTCCCGCGTCCGGCGCCTATCCTACGCCCGAGCCTGTGGCGAACCCGTGGCGACGAACCCGCCGTCCTCGGCCGGGTCCCCTTCCTCGTCGCTCTCGAGTTCCTGCTCGTGATGGGTCAGGTCGAGCGGGAGCATGAACCCCGATCGCTCGTCGGCCGGCAGCTTCTTCCAGCGCCATTCGCAGAACTCCCAATAGGTGCGGCGGGAGAACACCAGGACCAACACGGCCAGCAGGAACCGAAGCGTGGCCGGCGTCGAGATCTGGGTCAGTCCCGACATGACGCCGACCATGGAGGTCAGGGCCCAGGTGGCGAGGGCGACGAACCCGACGACCGTGAGCATCCGCATCAGCTCGTCGAAGTCGATCCTCGTACGGGCATCCATGACCTTTCAGGTATCGGGGCGTACCCGGTTCCAGGTAGATGGTCCGAACGAGTGGTTTACGACTCGGCCATCCGGGGGACACGCGATCTCCCGCGCTCCGATGCCGTCGGCCCGTCCCGAAGGCCCTGCTACCATCGCTTCCCCCACGGGCGAGTGGCGGAATTGGCAGACGCGCAGGATTCAGGTTCCTGTGTCCGAGAGGACGTGGGGGTTCAACTCCCCCCTCGCCCACCAGCTCGTGGCCCTGAAGGCCGCGATCACGCGTGGCGGAGCTCGTGAGGCCGTGACCCGGAGGTCGCGAATCGGGCTGGCGTCGTGCCCACGTGTCTTCGGAACTGGCGGGTGAAGTGCGCTTGGTCGTAGAAGCCCACGTCTGTGGCGATCTGGGCAACCGGCGCACCGGCCAGGAGGAGCCTGCGCGCCGCCTCGATCCGACGGGCCACGACGTATCGATGTGGCGCGATCCCGAACGTCTGTGAGAAGGCTCGCACGAGACTCGGGGTCGTGGCACCGAGCACCGTCGCCGCATCGTGGAGGGTGCAGCGTTCGAAGAGCTGGGCGTCGAGCAGCTGGCGGAGGGCGTCTGCGAGTGGGCGGTCGCTGTGGCGCTGGGTTGGTCGGACCTCACCCAGATGACGCCTGAGGCCCTCACCTACGCGGCCCATCACGGCTTCAGCTTCGAGCGCGTCGTCGCGATGTTCGAGCAGCGGATGGAGCCGCCGGATCTCGCTCAGGAGCCGCTCGTCGTGGATGTCGGGTTCGTCGGCTGCCGGTCCGATCAGGTGGGTTCCGAGCACGTCGGTGCCGACGTACAGCACCCGCTTGCGGAACCCGCCGTTCGGGGCCGGCCGGCCGTCGTGCACGACGTGCGGGGGCAGCACGGTCACGAGTGATGTGCCGACCCCCCGCGCGGACCGATCGAGGTCGTAGCGGATGCTGCCGTCGTCCACGATGAACACGGTCCAGTCCTCGTGCGTGTGTCGTGGATACGCGTGCTCGACGAATCGCGCGTGGAAGACCTCGGAGATCCCCGGGACCTCCGGCTTCCATGCCCGAACCCACTCCCGGGGCGGCGCCGTCGGCACGGTCAAGAACGTACAAGACCCTCGTTCCCGTGTATGGCTCGATGGGGACCGTGCGCGATCGGTGGATGCGGTGCGGCTCGGCGATCTGATCGCCCTGGTCACGTTCGTCGCCGTGGGATCGGGATCGCCCGGCCCGAACAACACGCTCCTGTTGGCGTCGGGCATCACGTTCGGGTTCCAGCGCACCCTGCCGCACGTGGTCGGGACCTTCGTCGGCATCGGCCTGCTCGTGACGATCTGCGCGGCGGGGGTGGGGGTGGCGTTCGCCACCGTGCCGAACGCTCAGCTCGCGCTCAAGATCGTCGGATCCGCCTACCTCGTGTACCTCGCGACGCGGCTGGCCGCCGGGCACGCGATCGCGCGCACGGCGGTGTCGAAGCCGTTGAACGTGTGGGAAGCGGCGGCCTTCCAGTTCGTGAATCCGAAGGGGTGGGTCTTCGCGATCGCGGTGGTCGGGGCGTTCGCGCCAGATGGGGGATGGACGCCCCCGAGCGTCGGCGCCCTGCTCTGCGTGGTCGCCGTGGTCGTGGCCGCCACGGCATGTGTGTGGGCGGTCGGGGGAGCGGCGCTGAGCCGCGTCTTCGACACCGAGCGCACGCGCAGGGTGGTCGGGATCGGACTCGCGATCTTGATGATCGCGTCGATCGTGTTCCTCTGGATCTAGGCAGACGCCCGATCGCCGGCGGATGGGTGGAGGAACGGCACGTCCGGCTGCCGGTCGGTTCGCAGGATCTCGACCAGGGACGGTGGGGTGATGACCTTCGCCTGCTGACGTAGCCGCTTCGTGCGATCGGTGTAGCCGCCGGCCGTCCATCGCAGCAGCTCGTCGGCGAGGACCAGCCAGGGTTCGCCGTCGACGAGGACGAACGCTCCGTCGGGGAGACCATCGAGCGAGGCGCGATGCGTTCGGTTGAGCCGGGTCGCGGGATCGACGCGTTCATCGTGGAGCTGCGCGTCCATCGCGTCGGCTCCGATCTGGCGAGGATGGAGCCGCTGCCACGAGCGGGCGAAGGCGTCGTAGTCCTCACGGCGGCAGAGCGCGCACGGGCGGTGACCCGCTGCGAACGCGGTGGCTTCGTCCAGGAAGAAGAGCTCCGTGAACCGGCCCGGCTGCATCAGCGGAGACCGGTGCCATCCGCGGAACCGGAGCCGGCACGCGATCCACCGCTTCACCTGATATCGGCGGCGGATGCTCCCGTGCTCGTCGTGGAGGCATCCCCGATTCCCGTAGACGAGACCGCGGGCGGGATCGGCGATGAGCTCGCCCAGCGGCGTGACCCGGTTCCGGCGCGGCATGCCGCTCACACTAGAGGCCTGCAATGCGAGAGGATGCGGCGATGCCCGCATCGACGACGCCACGGGGACCGACCGCGGAGCGGTTGCTCGACGTTCGAACACCGGCCGAGCTCGCGTTCTCGCCCGACGGCTCGACGCTCGCCTTCGCCCTGCACGCGACGGTCGCCGACATCGGGTCGTTCCAGCCGAGCGATCTCTATCTCATCGATGTCTCGTCGGGCGCGACGCAGCAGCTGACCGATGGAGCGTGGAGCGATCGAACCCCCGTGTGGTCGCCGGACGGCTCCCGCCTCACGTTCCTGTCGGATCGCGTGACCCGCGGGCACCAGCAGCCCTACACCCTGGTCCCGGGCTCACCCCCCGAGCGGATCGGTCGCTTGCGCGGTTCGGTCGAGAGCGTCGCCTGGTCGAGGGACGGCGGACGTCTGCTCGTCCTCGCTGCGGATCCCGGGTGCTACGGGCTCGACTGGAGCGCCCGAGCGGTCAGCGGCGCCGAGCCGGTCGCCGATCCCCTGATCCTGCGCCCGGGCGAAGCGCGCCGACGCCTGTTCCTTCTCGACCTCCCCTCGGGGGACGCGAGGGAGGTGAGCCCCCCGGAGATGGACGTCTGGGAGGCAGACTGGGACGGGGACGCCACGGTGGTCGCGATCGCGTCCGAGGCTTCCGGCGGGTCCGGCTGGTACCAGGCCCGGGTCGTCCGACTCGATCTCGAGGCGCGAACGGCGGTCACGCTCTACGAGCCCTCCTGGCAGACCCAGGACCTGGTGCTCAGTGCCGACGCTGGGAGGGCGGCGGTGATCGAGGGGTACGCGAGCGACCACGGGTTGTTGAGCGGCAGCGTGATGATCGTCGATGTGGCGGGAGCGACCACGACGGATCCATGGCCGGACCTGCAAACGGCGGGCTCTGTCGGATGGTTGGATGACGCGTCGCTCTGGTACGCGCGGTGTGACGGAACCGGGACCGCCTGCGGGCGGATCTGGCTCGATGGGCGATCCGAGGAGCGGTGGCGCGGCGACGCGTTCATCGGCGACGAGGTGACGACGCCATCCTGCGTCACGTCGTCCGATGCCGCGGAGGTATGGACGACCCACCAAGCGCATGGAGAGGCTCCCGAGCTCGCCCGCTTCGATCACGGGAACGCGACGTGGTCCCGCCGCACGTCCTTCAACGAGGAGATCGTGGCCGACACGGTCTTCCCCGACGCGCGCACGATCCGTTGGCACGCGGCGGACGGCACCGAGATCGAGGGCGTGCTCATGACGCCCGCCGGCGCCGAGGGGCCGCTGCCGACCATCGTGTGCGTCCACGGCGGACCCACGTGGAACTGGGGCGCGTTCTTCTCCGATTCCGAACCGAACGCGGTGCTCCTCGCGACGGCCGGCTACGCCTGCCTGCTCCCCAACCCCCGCGGGAGCATCGGGCGGGGGCATGCGTTCGCGCAGGCGGTGATCGGCGACGGTGGCGGCGTCGACTTCGGCGACATCATGGCGGGCGTCGACCATTGCATCGCGGAGGGCATCGCGGACCCGAAGAGGCTCGGCATCAGCGGGCTCTCCTACGGCGGGTACATGGCAGGCTGGGCGGTCGGGCAGACCGATCGCTTCGCGGCGTCGGTCGCGATGTCGGTGGTGTCGAACTACGTGTCATTCCACCTGACGTCGGAGGTGTGGTGGTACGACCACGCGATCCTGAAGGGCGACTGGAACGACCCGACGAGCCAGTACGTCGAGCGCTCCCCGGTGACGCACGCGCACCGCTGCCGGACGCCGACGCTGATCATCCAGGGCGCGGCCGACCGGTGCACTCCGCTCGGACAGGCCGAGGAGCTGTACACGGCGATCGCTGCGACCGGCACCGAGACCGAGCTGGTCGTGTATCCGCGCGAAGGCCACGTTCCCCTTGAACGTGCCCATGCCCTCGACGCGATCCGACGCACGCAGGCCTGGTTCGACGGGCATCTGCGCTCCTGAGGCGAGTCCCGCACCTGCGGTGTGCTCGTAGGCTCGACCGATGAGCGTCACGACCGCCGCGCGCCGCGCCGCGCGGATCGGGATCGCCACCACGTTCGCGGCCCACGCGATCGTCTCGGTGAGCTGGGCCCCGCGGATCCCGGCGATCAAGGCGCACATCGGCCTCAGCGACGGCCAGCTGGGGATCGCGCTCACGGGGTTCGCGTGCGGGACGTTGCTGGGGACCCAACTGGTTCGCCGCCCGGTCGATCGGCTCGGCTCCCGCGCGGTGATCCGCGTCTGCATGCCGTTGTTCGCGCTCGCGCTCGTCGGCCCCGGGATCGCGGGAAGCCTCGCGGGTCTCGCGCTCGCGCTCCTGATGCTCGGTCTCCTCGCCGGGGCGCTCGACGTCGCGATGAACGTCCAGGCGGTCGATGTGGAGCGTGTCTACGAGCGCCCGATGATGTCGGGGATCCACGCGACCTGGAGCATCGGGATGCTCGTGGGCGGCGCGGTGTCGGCCCTCGCCGCGACGGCGGGTGTGCCGGTCGCTCCGACCCTGATCACGATCGGGGCCGTCGTCGCGGTCACGACGGTGGTGCCCCTTTCGAAGCTGTTGCCTGGCGGCGTCGGCGTGCGACCGAACCATGGTGTGCACGGTCGGCCGGGCATGCTCCTGCCGATCGCGATCCTCGGGGCGATCGGGTTCGGGTCGTACCTCGCCGAGGGATCCGCCGCGGATTGGTCGGCCGTCTACCTGCACGAGGGGATCGGCGTGGAGCAGGGGATCGCCGCCCTTGCGTTCGTCTCGTTCTCGGCGGGCATGGTGATCGCACGCCTCGTCGGTGACCGGTTCACGGCTCGCTTCGGACCGACCGCCGTGGTCCGAGCCGGAGGGATCGGGGCGGCGATCGCGCTCGCGTCGGTGCTGGTCCTGCACGCGACCGTTCCCGCGATGTTCGGGTTCGGTCTGCTCGGGCTGTGCCTCGGGCCGATCGTTCCGGTCGCGTTCAGCGCCGCCGGGAACGCGGCGGTGCCCCGGCCCGAGGATGTCCTGGGATGGGTCGTGACGATCAGCTACCTCGGGTCGATCGTGGGGCCGATCCTGATCGGGGCGGCCGCGGAGGCGGCGAGCCTCCGCGCCGCGCTGCTCATCCCCGTGGTCGTCACGCTCGCGGTCGCCGTGATCGCCGGCGCCATCCCTCGGGTCCGACGGCCCTGAGCCCAGGAGCGAGGTCTCGGTCAGGTCACGTCCGGGGAGCGCGCGCGACGCCGCCACGCCGCGAGGGCCGGTCCCAAGGCCAGCGAGACCGTGAACCAGGCCAGTCCGATCGCGGCTGCGGGAACGACCGATGCCCACGGCGTCGTGCCGACGCAATCCGAGATCGTGGTGCCGCAGGATTCTCCCACGAGCGAGTCCCCGGAGGTCACGGCGATCGTTTGCAACAGACCCGCGGCGACGACGGCGACGATCCCGGCGCGTGCGGCGCGCCGCGCCATCCACCGCTCGGGATGTGCGCCGATCAGGAAGTTCGCGAGCCAGAAGGCCGCCAGGGCCAGGGCGACCCATCCGAGCACGAAGCCCACGACCCGGATGGGATCCTCCGCGTTCCATGCCGTGAGCGCGACCGCCCGCAGCGTGGGATACCCGAGCAGGAAGCTGAGCCAGGAGACCCCGAGCACGAGCACGCCCAGAGCGGGATCACACCCAGACCCGTCGCCACGCCGGCGGATCGCCCGGACGCCCAACACCCCGGCGGCGGGCAGCGTCGCTTCCATCGACACGAATCCGAGACCTGCGAGACCGAGTGCCAGGATGGCCTCGCGGTCGGCGTGTGGTCGCAGCCGGCGCGCCATCGGCCGTCCACGATAGACCTGCCCACCGACCCCCGCGACCAGGGACTTGCCGATCCTTGCCCACGTCGAGGTCAGGGCCCCTGAACCGCAACGTGGGCTGCGCGGAACGCATCGTTGCCATCAGGTGTACCTCGGGTAACTGGAGGAGGTCACGATGGGAACCCTCGACGCCCGTCCATGGGTGGTCGCATTGACCACGTCGCTGGCGATGCTCGGTGCCTGCACCGGGGCGGGATCCACGCCGACACCGGCTTCACCGGCGTCCGCGACGACCGCTGGACCGCCGACGTCCCTCATCTTCCGATCGGATCGGGGTGTCAGCGTCGTCGATGCCACGGACGGCCGACTGATCCTCGATGCGCCGCAGGCGATGCCGTCACCGGACTTCGCCACGATCGCGACAGCTTCGGCGTCGGACGGCACCACGACGATCGGCCTCCTCGATGCCGTTTCGGGCGTCCCGATGGTTTCATCGGATGTGGATGGAGCACTCGAGCTGCGGGCCGTCTCGGCGTTCGATGGCACCATCGCCCTCACGCCGGTGACGGACGCCGGTGGCGAACCGTGGGCGCCGACCCCGCGGTCGACGACCCACATCACGGTGGCGACCCCGGGCGATCCGACTGCGACGGAGCGATTCGATCTGCGAGGGAACTTCGAACCCGAAGCATTCTCGGACGACGGCGAGTCGCTCTACATGCTCGAGTACCGCCCCGCGCTGAACCCGACGACCTATCGGGTGACGCGGCTGTACTTGGAGAAGGACAAGGTCTGGCCCGTGTTCGGGCCAGACAAGCGCATCGTCGAGAACATGACCGCGACGCGGCTGCAGCAGACCCTCTCCCAGGATGGCAACACGCTCTACACCCTGTACACGAACCAGCCTCCGAGCTACCTCTCGGGAACGGTCGTCGAGGACGCGGACGAGCGAGCGTTCGTCCACACGCTGGAACTTCGCGATGGGTTCGCCGTCTGCATCGAGCTGCCGGCATCGTTCGGCGATCTCACCCCGGACCTGGCGGGGATCGCGGTCGATCCGGCGGGGAGGTTCGTGTATGCGGTGGATGCCCGCGACGGGTTGGTGGTCACGATCGATGCGGACCGACTGCAGGTGTCCGCCACTAGCACCGTCGACCTCTCGGGGATCGGCACAGGCCCGCTGGCCGTGCGGCTGAGCCCCGACGGTCACATGCTCCTGATCGGGGGAAGCGAAGGGGTCGTGGCGTTCGATACCGGCTCGATGCGGCGGGCGACCACCGCGCCGACCCCGGGCGGAGTCACGGGTCTCGCCTTCGACGATGCCGGTTCGCTGTTCGTCTCGTGGGACGGTGGGATCGCCTGGCTCGATGCCGCGACGCTGCACACGAGGCACGTGCTGCCGAGCCCGGCGAGTGGTGGGCTGGAGTTCGCGGAAGCGGTCGCCGGCTGATCAGGTGAGGCAGAGCAGCGGCGTTCCGACGGTGGCTTCGTTCGTCGGACGGCTGACCCGCATCCCGTCGACCGCCCTGACCGTGTACGTGTACGACGTGTCAACACCGAGGTCCGCGTCGCGATACGTGGTGCTCGAGGGATCGTCGATCCGGGCGATCCTGCGTGCTCGCGTCTCGCTGCCTCCCTGGCGCCAGACCTCGTAGCCGTCCGATCGACCCCCCGAGTCCCACGCGAGATCGACGCCCGTCGAGAACCATCCATCGCAGCTCGCCATCGCCGTGAGTCCACGAGGTTGGGGCACCCGCCGCGGTGGGTCCGCGGTCGCCTGAACGTCGTCGGCGAGGGACGCGAGCGTCGGACCGACCACGAGCGCGGCGCCGGCCGCCATCGCCGCGAGCGAGATCCCGACGGCGATCCTGGTCGTCCGGCGCCATCGGGTGATGGTCCCCGGCGGTGCACCGGTCTCGGTCGTCGGCGGCTGGGCAGCCGTTCCCCGGAGCGGCCGTGTTCCCGATCCCGGGATCGGCAGGGTGGTGTCCGGGGATCGCACCGACGCGTGCCGGACCGCGGGTTCGGGAGCGGCGAGGGCGGCTCGCCAGAGCTCCTCCGCGAGATCCGCGGCGCTCGCGAACCGTTCCTCACGGGTCGGCTCGAGGCACCGATCGATCACGGCGGCCAGGCGATGGTGGGGAGTGCGCCCGGCGAGCAGCTCGGCGAGGACGGCGCCGAGCGAGTACAGGTCGGCTCGTCCGTCGAGCGTCTCGCCTCGGAGTTGCTCCGGAGACGTGTACGCGACGGTTCCCCGGACGGTGCCCGAGGCGATCGCCGTCATGCCGAGGCTGCCGGTCGCCGCGCCGGCCCGGGCGATCCCGAAGTCCAGCACCTTCACCTGATCGTGCTGGGTGACCATCACGTTGCCCGGTGAGACGTCGCGGTGGACGACCCCTCGCGCGTGCGCGTGCGCGAGCGCCTGCGCGATCCCCACGCCCAGCCGCGCGACCCGGTCCGGCTCGAGCGGTCCCTCGGCGCTCGCCAGCTCGTACAGCGTTCGTCCGGCGACGAGCTCCATCACGATGAACGCGCGATCCTCGTCGACCCCGACGTCGTACACGGCCACGATGCCCGGATGCGACAGCGCGGCGCTCGTGCGGGCCTCGCGCCGGAACCGTGTGAGGAACCGTTCGTCGCTCGCGAGCTCGGGTCGAAGGATCTTCACCGCCACCGTGCGGTCCAGCCGACGATCCACGGCTTCGTACACCTCACCCATGCCGCCGCGGCCGAGCAGGGCACGGAGCTCGTACCGGGAGGCGAGGGAGATGCCCACCAACGACGGGTCGCTCGGATCAAGGGCGCGCATGGGGTCGACCAGGGTATCGCTGCACGTTCCGGTGCGGTAGGCACGTCATGGGTTCGCCACAACGTGACTGCGTTCCCTCGGTCGCGTCAGGCTCCGGGGTAAGGTGCCGCGATGTCCGGCGTGGTCGAGATCGAGGGCCTCCGCAAGGAATACCGCAGGCTGCGAGGCGGTCGGACCGTCGCCGTAGACGGGCTCGACCTCGAGGTCCCCGAGGGCGGGGTGTTCGGGTTCCTCGGGCCGAACGGGGCGGGCAAGACCACCACGATCCGCTGCCTGCTCGGGCTCGTGGCTCCCACCGCCGGACGCCTCGGGGTGCTGGGCGCTCCCGTGCCCTCGAGGCTCCCGTCGGTCGTCTCCGGGATCGGCGCGATCGTGGAGGCGCCGGCCCTGTTCCCGAGGTTCAGCGGTCGGAGGAACCTCCAGATCCTCGCGCGGATCGGCGGGATCGGTCCCCAGGCGGTCGACGCGTCGCTCGAGCGGGTCGGGCTCGCCGACCGCGCGAACGACATGGTGAGGACCTACTCGCTCGGCATGAAGCAGCGCCTCGGGATCGCCGCCGCCCTGATGAAGGACCCCGCCTTGCTGATCCTGGACGAGCCCGCGAACGGGCTCGATCCCGCCGGGATCGTCGAGGTGCGGCAGCTGTTGCGACGTCTCGGCGGCGAGGGACGGACCGTGTTCGTGTCCAGCCACATCCTGAGCGAGATCCAGCAGACCGCCGACCGGGTCGCGATCCTCGCGCGCGGCCGTCTCGTGAAGTCGGGCCCCGTCCACGAGGTTCTGGCCGCGCGCGGCGGCGAAGGGCTCATCGTGCGTGTCCGTGACCTGGAGGCGGGCCGTGGCGTGCTGACAGACGCGGGGATCCAGGCGGTCGTCGATGGCGACGCCCTTCGGGTGCACGTCCCATCCACCGATGGTGAACGCGTCACACGGGCGCTCGCCGAGCGAGGCCTGTTCGTGAGCGAGGTGCGCCCCGACGAGGTGGACCTGGAGACCGTGTTCCTCGAGCTCACGGCCGACGAGGCTCCGGGGGCGACGTGATCGGCCTGCTGTCCTCGGAGTGGCTGCGGTTCCGCTCTCGTCGGATCGTTCGGGTCCTGTTCATCGTGGGGGTGATCGGGATCGTCGGTGCGGCGACGATCGCCGGCGTGTCGTCGAAGCGCCCGTCCGAGGCGCAGCTGGATCAAGCCGACCGTCGAGCAGAGCGGACGATCGCGCGATGCGTGCAACGGCATGGATACAAGGACGCCTTCGGTCCTCGACCCGCCGGACAGTCGGATGAGGACTACTGCCGGGCGCACATCCGGGCCGAGGACTTCGTCGACGGCGACCAGCTGGAGCTGAACGAGCTTCCCCAGTACCTGCAGGTGGGGGCGTTCATCGCGATCCTGTTCGGACTCGTGATCGGGGCATCGATGGTGGGCGCCTCGTGGCAAACGGGCACGATCACGACGATCTTCTCGTGGGAACCGAGACGGCTGCGGTGGTTCGGAGCTCGACTGGTCGTGACGTTCGCCGGCGTCTTGGTCGTGGCGCTCGTCCTCCTCGCGATCTTCGCGGCGGCGATCGCCGTCGCGGCGGCGCTCCGCGGTTCGACCGGGACGACGTCGGGGTGGCTCGGCGACACCGTGCGCACCGCCCTCCGGATCGGGATCGTGGCGTCTGCCGCGTCGATGATCGGGGCCGCCGTGGCGATGATCGGACGCAACACCGCGGCCGCGCTCGGCGGCGTCTTCATCTACTTGGCCGTTCTCGAGAGCCTCGTGCGCGGGTTCCGGCCCGCCATGGGGCGATTCCTGCTGGGGGATGGCATCGGTGCGTTCGTGACCGGACAGGACGTGCAGATCCCCAGCGAGACGAGCGGTGCCGGTGTCACCATCACGCCCGTGCACGGCGCGATCACGATCGCCGTCTATGCCGCCGCGCTGATCGTGGTGGCGGCCCTGCTCCTGCGTACCCGAGACGTGCACTGACCTCGACCGGCCTCGCCGAGCGGCACGCCGACCGTCGGGAACGCCGGGAAAGAGGGCATCGTATACTGCGGCTTCCTGCGGGATGACACGGGCTCCGTGGGTCGAACACCCCACATCGAGGTGACGATGACCTTCTCCCAGAGCACGCTCTCGCTCATGGCCCTGATCGCGCTCGGTCTCTCGGTGCTCGCGATCCTGTTCGCGATCGTCGGTGGCGGCGGTGGCCGTCGCCGGGCCAGGGGACCGGCCGCCCCGATCCCCATGGACGACGCGTTGCGTGCCGTCCTCGACGGGCACGCCGCGAAGATCACCCGACTCGAGCAGGCGATCCGCATCTTGAACGGGACGGACAAGAAGCAGCAGGCTCTGATCGAAGGCGGCGTGCGCCGGGTCGCGCTCTTGCGCTACGACGCGTTCGAGGACGTGGGTGGACGGCTGTCGTTCTCGTGTGCGCTGCTCGACGGATCCGGCAGCGGCGTCGTACTGACCTCGATCAACGGGCGACAGGAGACCCGGGTGTACGCGAAGCCGGTGCAGGAGGGGGCGAGCTCGTACAACCTCTCGATGGAGGAGGCGGAGGCGATCCGCCAGGCGTTGGCGGGCGCCAAGGAACCGGTGGAGGCGCGATGATCTTCAAACGCGACGAGGACGAAGCGGACGCGATCGAGGCGACAGCCCCCGGACGCGAACCGGCACGTGAGGCACGCGAGGCTCGGAAGGGAGCGGACATGGCGGACAACGGTGAGGTCACGATCGTCGGCGTCGGCGCGCGTCTGGAGGGCAACGTGGTGTCCGCGGGGTCGCTGCGCATCGACGGGCAGGTCAAAGGGCAGATCAACGCGGACGGTGAGGTGACCCTGTCGCAGCAGAGCCAGGTCGAGGCCGACATCCGGGCCCAGAACGTGAGCATCGCCGGCAAGTTCAAGGGGAACATCGTCGTCAAGGGCAAGGCCCATCTGGCCCGCGGCGGGCGGATCGACGGCAACATCACCTCCAAGACCCTGGTGGTCGAGGAAGGCGGCATCTTCCACGGGCAGAGCATCATGGACGGCTCGGCCTCGTCTGGGCAGCCTTCGTCATCGCAGGCCGCGACGAAGGACCAGTCGAAGGACGCCGATCAAGTCAAGGTGCCGTGACCCGATGTTGGACATCCGTGCCGTCCGGGAGGACCCGGACCGCTTCCGTGCCGGCCTGGGCCGGCGCGATCTCGCTGACGCCGTCGACGACCTCCTGGCGACCGACGAACGTCGACGCTCCCTGACCGCTCGCGTCGACGAGCTCCGCGCCACGCAGAACCGAGCTTCGAAGGAGATCGGCGCGGCTTCGGGGGACGAGAAACAGCGGCTGATCGACGAGGTCTCCCGAGTCTCGGCCGAGATCAAGGAGCTCGAACCGCAGCTGGCTGATGCCGAGACCGCGCTGAACGACCTGCTGGCGACCACGCCGAACGTTCCCGACGATTCCGCCCCCGACGGGTTCACGGATGAGGACGCCGTGGAGATCAAGCGGGTGGGTGAGCCGCCGGCGTTCGCGTTCGAGCCACGCGATCACGCCACCCTCGGCGAGCTGCTCGGGGTCCTCGACACGGAACGCGGCGCGCGAACGAGCGGCTCACGGTTCGTGTACCTGCTGGGCGAGATCGTGTACGTGCAGCTGGCGTTGATGCGCCACGCGATCGACATCCTCGAGACCAGGGGATTCACGCCGGTGATCCCGCCGGTGCTGGTGCGCGAGGAGGCGATGTTCGGCTCCGCGTTCCTGCCCACCGACGAGGTGAACATCTACCGGACCGACGCGGATCAGCTGTACCTCGTCGGCACATCGGAGGTGTCGCTCGCCGCGCTCCGCATGGACGAGATCCTGGACGAGGCCGACCTGCCGATGCGCTACGCCGGCTACTCGACGTGTTTCCGCCGGGAGGCCGGGAGCTACGGCAAGGATCTCGGCGGGATGTTCCGCGTGCACCAGTTCGACAAGGTCGAGATGTTCTCGTTCACGACACCGGAGACCTCATGGGACGAGCACGAGGTCCTGCTCTCGGTCGAGGAGGAGATCATCGGCAACCTCGAGATCCCGTACCGCGTGGTGAACATCGCGGCCGGCGACCTCGGCGGAGCGGCCGCGAAGAAATACGACATCGAGGCATGGCTCCCCGGGCAGGGCCGCTACCGCGAGCTCACATCGTGCTCGAACTACCTGGACTACGGCGCGCGACGGGCGCACACGAGGGTGCGGCGTTCCGACGGGAGCGTGGAGGTCCTCCACACCTTGAACGGGACCGCCACGGCGGTCGGGCGGACCCTGATCGCGATCCTCGAGAACCACCAGCAGGGCGACGGTTCGGTCGTGCTCCCCGAGAAGCTCCACCCGTACCTCCCCGAGCGCGCGAAGGTTCTCGCGCCGACCGCCTGACGGCTCGAGTCAGTCCGACGCGGTGAGCGACCCCTCCTCGCCGGCCGACTCCTGGGCACGCGCGCGCGCCGCCGTGACGTCCATCGCGACGCCGTGCCAGGTGACGATGTCATCGTCGGGAGCCGGCGGAACCGCTCGTGCCGCGGAGTGGATCCACCGCACCGACCCGTCGCGCGTGAGCACGCGGTACTCGTCCTCCCAGGGATCGAGGCTCTCGTCGGCGTCAGCGTTGCGCGCCATCACGCGTTCGAGGTCGTCCGGGTGGACGATGCGTTCGAAATGGCCCGGCTCGGCCGTGAGCTCTGCCGCGGTGTACCCGAAGATCTCCTCCGCTTGGGGGCCGATGTACGAGTAACGGGATCGGTGGTTCCGTCGGTCGTACGCCTCCGTCCATGCCACGATCGGGGCGCGCTCGACCAGCTCACGGAAGTGCCGCTCCGACTCCGCGAGCCGTTCACGTTCCTCCCGCTCGCCCGTGACATCCAAGATCGCGCCGTGGAACCTCGAGGCCCGGCCCCGGGCGTCGCGTTCGACCACGCTCCCCTGGTCATGGAGCCAGACGATCCGACCGTCGCCGGCGATCATGCGGTACTCGAGCGCCCACGGTCCTCCCTCGCGGATGTTGCGCTGCGTCGCCTCGCCGATCCGCGCTCGATCGTCGGGGTGCATCATCTCGAACCAGCGTTCCGGGTCGTCGAACCACCGCTCCATGGGCGAGCCCACGATGTCGGCCGCCTGCGGGCTCACGTATTCGACCCGGATCGAGGGGGGATCGGAGCCGTGGTCCAGTGAATAGGCGTAGGTGACGACCGGGCCCTGTTCGGTGAACTGCCGGTACCGCGCCTCGGCCTCGGCGGCCTTCGCCTCCGCCTCCTTCTGGGCCGTGACGTCCAAGATCATGCCCTGGAAGGTCTGGGGTTCCCCCCGCTGGTCGCGCCGCAGGAGCGTGGCTCGATCCAAGACCCAGACCACGCGACCATCCTTGGCGAGGAATCGGTACTCGCCGCCGAACGGTTCACCCGTGCGCTTGCTCCGCGCCAGGCTGTCCTCGATGCGGTCGCGGTCATGCGGATGCAGTCGCTCTCGCCAGAACCCGGTCCGCGCGAACTCCGTCGCCGTGTAGCCCAGGATGCGCTCGATCTGTGGGCTCATGTACGGCTGGGGCCGGTAGAGGGCGTCGGGGTCGTCCTCCCACGCCATCTCCCAGACGTAGACCGCCGCAGGGAGATCCTCGACCAGCTTCCGATACCGCTCCTCGGCCTCGCGCAGCTCGACCTCGATCCGGCGTCGTTCGCCGATCTCGAGGCTCATCATCTCGTTGGCCTCCTCGAGCTGGGTGGTTCTCGCCATCACGCGGAGCTCGAGCTCGTCGTTCGTGGATCGCAAGGCCTCCTCGGCATCCTTCTGTGCCGTGATATCCAGCATGACGCCCTGCCATCGATCCCCGTCGGGGTCGCGGACCAACACGGCCTGGTCGTGCACCCAGACCACCCGGCCGTCGTCGGCGATCAGCCGGTACTCGCGGCTCCAGGGCTCGCCCGTCTGCGTGTGGAGGTCGTGAGCAGCGAGCTCGACCTCGCGGTCGTCCGGATGTAGCAGCTCGGTCCAGATGTCCGGCTGGTCCAGCCATTCGGCCCGCGAGTACCCGAGGATCTGTTCGACGTGCGGGCTCACGTAGAGCGTCCGGCGCTCGTCGTCGGGGCCCATCTCGTACATCACGGCCGGGACCTGTTCGACGATCGCGCGATACCGGCGTTCGGAGCGACGGAGATTGGCCTCGGCCTCTCTCGCGCGGGTGACGTCCAACATCACGCCCTGGCGGAACATCGACCGTCCGTGCTCGTCGCGCACGGGGCTGCAGATGTCGCGCACCCACATCACCTCGTCGTGCTCGTGGTGGCGATGGCGGTATTCCTCGTCGAACGTCACGCCGGCGGCCACCGCCTCGTCCCAGGCGGCGACGACGCGATCGCGATCGTCCGGATGAACGGTCTCCCTCCATGGCACGTCGGGTTCGGGCGACGCCGCCGAGTCGTCCGTCGGCCCCGGGCTCGCGAACAGCGTGCGAGGCTCCGCTTCGTCCGTGCACACGTAGACACGCGCGGGCACCTGTTCCACCAGCACGCGGTACCGGGACTGCGATCGCAGGAGCTCGGCCTCGGCGATCCGCTCCGCCGTGATGTCGAGCATCACCCCCTGCCAGAACATCGTCGAGCCGTCGTCGTCGAGCACCGGGATCGAGCTGTCGTTGATCCAGATCTCGGCGCCGTCGGGTCGGCGGATCCGGTACTGCGCGTCGAAGGGGGCCCGGCGTTCGAGGGCCTCCCGCCAGCGCCGCTCCACCTCGGGGCGATCCTCGTCGTGCATCGACCGTCGTAGGAGCTCCGGATCCCCGAGGAGGTCGGAGCGCGAAGAGCCCAGGATCCGCTCCGCGTTGGGACTCACGTAGAGGCTTCGGGGCCTGACCTCGTCGGCGTCGACGTACACGACCACAGGCAGGCGCTCGACGAGCGCGCGGTACTTCGCCTCGGAACGCGCGAGCGCCTCTTCGGTGGACCGACGATCGGTGATGTCGATCGTCACGCCCTGCCAGTACGCGATCGAACCGTCGTCGGCGTGGACCGGGTCCGTGATCTCACGCACCCACAAGGTCCGACCGTCGCGGCGCACGATGCGGTACTCGGCCTGCAACGTCGAGCCGAGGCGGAGCGCCAAGCGCCATTGCTCGCGGATGCGGTCACGGTCGTCGGGGTGCATCGACCTCGTCCACAGCGTTGGGTCGCGCATCCATTCCTCGGCGGAATGCCCCGTCATGCGATCGACCTGACGGCTCACGTACAGGAGCGCCGGTCGTTCCTCGTTGGTCAGCATGAACACGATCGCGGGGATGTGTTCGACGACCTGCCGGAACCCGGAACCGTCGGGGAGTGCGGGATCCGTCATGGCCGGGAGGGTACTCCTGCGATCGGTCCGCGGGAATGGTGCCTGGGTCGGGACGCCCGCCGCTCTTGACGAGCTGCATCGTCGCGTGACATCGTCGCTACGTGAGTATCTTGCAGTCTGAAAGTAATTAGGTGCCACAGCACACGCTTCAGGTGCTCGAGGCGCTCTGCCGCAGCCCGCAGTCCTCGCGCGCGGAGCTGTCCGACGTCACCGGCCTGTCACCCGCCACGATCAGCCGCGCGGTCGCGCACCTGCGTCGGGACGGGATCGTGAGCGAGCAGGAGGAAGCCGGCGGTGTGGTCGGCCGGCCTCCCCGGGTGGTGCGTCTGCGGCCGGATGCGGCCCACGTCGTGGGGATCGACGCCGGTGGTTCACGGGTCCGCGTCGTCCTCACGGACCTCGAGGGTCGGGTGCTGTCCCGTGCGACGGGCACGATCGGGAGCGGCCGGCGGATCGACAGCTTCGCGCGCGCGATCGGCAAGCTGGTCGGCGATGTCTCCTCGAGAGCCGGAGCCCACCTGGTGGCCGGCGGCGCCGGCATCTCGGGCATCGTCGACGCGGCGAGCGGCAAGGTGCTGCTCTCACCGGACCTCCCCTCGCTCGACGGCAAGGAAGTCGCGGCCCGTCTCACCGACGCTCTGGGGATCCCGGTGTCGATCGATAACGACGACCTCCTCGCGGCCGCCGGTGAGGCATCGTTCGGCGCCGCGAGAGGGTGCACGGAGGTCGCGTACCTGTCCCTCGGACACGGTGTCGGCGCGGGGCTCGTCGTGGGCGGCCGGCCGGTGCACGGGGCTCGATCCTCGGCCGGGGCGATCGCCTATCTCGCGCCGGAGCGCCTGGAAGATCGGGCGTCCGGGCGGGCGCTGCCTCGCCGGTACCTCGAGCGGCGCGACGCGGGGCATGTGACGACCCTGCACGCGGAACGGATCTTCGAGCTGGCCGCCACGGGTGACCCCGATGCCCGTGCGGTCGTGGAGGACGCGGTCCTCGCCCTCGGCGACCTGGTGGTCAACGTGGCGGCCATGCTCGATCCAGAGGTGATCGTGCTGGGCGGCGGTGTCGTTCGGGGACAGCCGGAGCTCCGAGACCGCCTCCAGGATCGGCTGGTGGACGCCCTGCCGTTCCCGCCTCGGCTCGTGGTCTCGGAGCTCGGCGAAGACGCGGTCGCACGCGGGGCGGCGAGCCTCGCGCTCACCCTGGCTCAGCGACGTCTCTCCGGTGCGCCGGCGGAGCGCGGGCGATTCGGTGTCTTGGAATTCGTATGAAGCGACAGGGACGAACGATCTGGGAGGGCGGATGAGCTCGTATCGGACCACGAAGTCGGCGGCGGCCTACGAGGCGGCCGAACGGGTGATCGCTGGCGGCGTGAACAGCGGTGCACGCGGCCCCGATGCCGGATGGATCCCATCCCCCCCGCTCGTGGCTCGCGGGCAGGGGGCGGAGCTGTGGGACATCGACGGGAACCGCTACGTCGACCATCTCCTGGCGCTCGGGCCGATGATCCACGGACACGCGCATCCCGCGATGAACGAGGCGGTGATCGCTGCGATCTCAGACATCGGAACGATGTTCGCGCTCCCCTACGAGCTCGAAGCGGAGGCGGCGCAGGCGGTCGTGGACGCGGTGCCATCGGTGGAGCTCGTTCGATTCTCGAATTCGGGCACCGAGGCGGTCCTGCATGCCACGCGCATCGCCCGGGCGGCGACCGGGCGTTCGATCGTGGTGCGCTTCGAGGGCCAGTACCACGGGTGGGCCGACCAGTTGGAGTGGAGCCACCATCCCGACCTCGACCTGGCGGGGCCGATCGAACGCCCCAACGCGCTCCCCGGGTCGCTCGGGATCCCGGACGCCTTCGGCTCGGCGCTGGCCGTGCTCCCCTGGAACGATCGGGAGGTCGTGGAGGCCTTCATGGCCGAGCGCGGCGACGAGGTGGCCGCGATCCTCACCGAGCCGGTCATGGGCAACACGGGAGTGATCCCACCCAACCCGGGCTATCTCGAGGCCCTCCGCGAGCTCACGACCGCGCACGGGGCCCTGTTGATCTTCGACGAGGTGATCACCGGGTTCCGCGTGGCCTACGGCGGGGCGCAGGCGAGATACGGCGTGACGCCCGACCTCACGACGATGGCCAAGGCACTCGGCGGCGGCTTCCCGGTCTCGGCGGTCGGCGGGCGTCGGGACCTGATGGAACAGGTGGCGGACGGGAGCGTCCTGCACGCCGGCACCTACAACGCGAGCACCTTGGCCATGGCGGCCGCGAAGGCATCGCTCGGTATCCTCGCGGAGCCGGGCACCTATGAGCGGCTCTATGCCGTCTCGGATCGGCTGCGAGAGGGGCTCGCCGGTATCTTGGCCGACGCGGGTGTGAAGGTGCAGGCCCAGGGTGTGGGGCCGATGTTCCAGCTTTGGTTCTCGGAGACGCCGGTCACGAATTATCGCGAGGCCGCCCCGCACCTGAACTCACCGCGGTACGCGACGCTGATCCGGGCGCTCCTCGAGCGCGGCGTCATGGTGCATCCGAGCAACATCGAGCTCTGGTTCGTCTCGACCGTCCACACCGACGAACACATCGATCGTGTGTTGGAAGCGTTCCAAGACGCCGTGACGGCGACCCGGGAGCAGCTGGTGTCGGGCTGAGGCAGCGAAGGATCGAGGAGGGGGCGCACACGATGGACGAGCGAGCTGGACGGCCGTACATCACTCGACGGGAGTTCCTGACGCGAACGGCCGCGGGCGTGGTCGTCGTCGGCGGCCTCCCCGCGATCCTTGCCGCGTGCACCGGGGCGGCGAACACGCCGGAGCCCTCGAGTGGGGGTTCTGCGGCGGGCGGAGGAAGCTCCGCGGCGCTCCGCGTGGGCTGGTCCTCCGAGCCCGACACCATGAACCCGCTCACCTCGTATTCGACGGAGGCGCAGGAGGTGCTACAGCTCGTCTACGACAAGCTGATGGAATACGACGCGCAGCTGGCGGCGCAGCCGTCGCTCGCCGAGTCCTCAACGACGTCCGATGACGGCAGGACGGTGACGTACACGCTGAGATCCGGCGTGACGTGGCACGACGGAGAGCCGTTCACCGCCGACGATGTGGACTTCACGTTCAACCTGATCCACGACGAGAACCTGTCGCAGTACGCGCAGTGGCTCGCGGACATGATCTCGGCGGAAGCCCAGGGGCCGGATACCGTCGTCGTGACGTTCAAGAAGCCGCAAGCGTTCGACCCGGCGCTGGCGATCCCGATCCTGCCCAAGCACATCTGGGCAGGCATGAAGTCCGCGGAGATCCAGAAGTTCGCCAACGACGAGCCGGTGGGAACCGGTCCGTTCACGTTCGGATCGTGGGAGCGTGGTCAGACCGTGACCGTGAACCGCAACCCCGACTTCTGGGGGACCCCCGCGGGTCCGGGCTCGGTGATCTGGGTGCTGTTCCAGAACGAGGACGTCATGGCACAGTCGGTGCGAACGGCGGAGGTCGACATCCTGTCCGAGGTGCCGCCCACGATCTGGGACGGGATCAACGGCGCCGATCAGGTCAAGGCGGTGTCGCTCCCCGGCTTCTCGTTCCATCACATCGGCTTCAACGTCTCGGAGGATCCGGCCTCCGGTGGGAACCCGCTGCTCCTGGATCCCGTGGTGCGACAGGCATTGAGCTATTCGCTCGACCGGAACCAACTCGTCCAGATCGCCCTGGCCGGTCACGGTCAGCCCGGCAGCGTGCTGCTCCCACCGGCGATGGCCGACTACCAGCTCCAGATCCCCGAGGATCAACAGTTCAACGCGAACCCCGACATGGGCAACCAGATCCTGGATCAGGCCGGCTACGCGGCGGGGAGCGACGGCGTGCGTGAGAGTTCGTCCGGTGACCCCTTGCAGTTCCGGCTGATCGCGATCGAGTCGACCACGGTCGACGTGCGTGCCGCCCAGATCTTCCGCGACTCTGCGGCGAAGGTCGGGATCAAGTTGGACCTGGAGACGATGGACGAGAACACCCTGGGCTCGATCGTGTACAACGCCGATGCCCCGGACTGGGACATCTTCGTGTGGGGGTGGGACTCGGGGGTGAACGATCCGGACTACCTGCTCGGCGTGCCGCTCTCGAGCCAGATCGGCGGCAACAACGACGTGTATTACGCGGAACCGAACTACGACGCCCTCTACGACGAACAGGCCGCCGAACTCGACCATGATGCGCGGGTCGACCTCGTGCACGAGGCGCAGCAGATGTTCTACGACAGCGCCGCCTACATCGTGATGTGGTACCAGGACAAGCTGCAGGCCTACCGGACCGACACGTGGACCGGTTGGTCGGACACGCCTGGCGGAGTGATCTTCAACTTCACGCGCGCGAACTACGTGAACGTCCACCCGGTGTAGGACGGGCAGAAGGAGCGCCGTGCGGCTGGGTCCATTCCCCCGGAAAGTGCTCCAGCTCGTCGCGACGCTCTTCGCGGTCGTGGTGTTCAACTTCTTGTTGTTCCGCGTGCTGCCCGGCGATCCCATCCAGCTCTATGCGCGGTCCGGGCACCTGAGCGCCGAGCAGGCGGAGCAGCTGCGGGCGGTATTCGGTCTCGACAAGCCGGTCGTGGAGCAGTTCTGGATCTACCTGAAGGGGCTGATGCACGGGGACCTCGGGTTCTCCCTCACCTACCGGCAACCCGTGTCGCAGATCATCGTGCAACGCCTGATGAACACGCTCCTGCTGCTGGGGGCCGCCACCGTGGTGGTCGTGGTGGTCGGCATCGTGCTGGGGGCGCGGTCCGCATCGAAGCGCGGATCGCGTCTGGACTCGTCGACCGTGGTGGGTTCCCTGGCGCTGTGGAGCATGCCGACGTTCTGGGTGGGGCTGCTGTTGGTGTTCGTCTTCGGCGTGTGGCTGGACATCCTGCCGATCTCGGGCATCACCACACCCGGCGCGGTGTACGGCACGCCATTGTGGAGCTTCGTGGACGTGTCGAAGCACCTGGTCCTGCCGACGATCACGCTGGCGCTCGTCGACATCGGGCAGTTCGTGTTGATCACACGGAGCTCGCTGGTGGACGTCCTCACGGAGGACTTCGTGACGACGGCCCGGGCCAAGGGCGTCCCGAGGAAACGCGTCGTGTGGCGCCACGGTATGCGCAACGCGATGCTGCCCGTGGTCACGGCGTCGGCCCTCTACATCGGGCTCGTCGTCGGCGGGGCGATCCAGGTCGAGACCGTGTTCTCGTGGCCGGGCATGGGCGAGCTGACGTACGAATCCGTGCTCCGACGTGACTACGCGGTGCTCGAGGCGTGCTTCCTGTTGTTCGCCGTCACGGTGATCGTGGCGAACTTCCTGAGCGACCTGCTCTACCGCCGGCTGGACCCGAGGGTGCGTGCGGCCTGATGGCGCAGTTGATCACCGCCGAGGAGACGGGCGCACGCGCAACGTTCCTGCGCACGCTCCGCGCGCTGTGGGCCTCGCGGATGGGCCGCGTGGGGATCGTCATGCTGATCGCGGTCTCCCTGATGGCGTTCGTCGGCCCGAAGATCTGGCCCTTCGATCCGACGGCGGTCGGCACGTCGGCCTCCGACATCCTCGCGCCGCCCTCGGCTGAACACTGGCTCGGCACCGATGAGTTGGGCCGCGACGTGTTCCGGGAATTCCTCGCGGGCGCGAGCATCTCGTTGCTGGTCGGCCTGTTCGCGACGGTGATCTCGATCGTGGTCGGGTCAGCCATCGGACTCATCGCGGGTCATTTCGGTGGATGGATCGACTCGTTGCTGATGCGGGTGACCGACTTCTTCCTCGTGCTCCCGACGATCCCGTTGGTGATCGTGCTCGCGGCGATCTTCGGGCAGAGCCTGGGCGTGATCGTGCTGGTGATCGGACTCACGGGTTGGCCCCCGATCGCGCGGATCGTCCGGTCGCAGGTGTTGAGCCTGCGCGAGCGACAGTTCGTGATGCGTGTGCACTCGATGGGGGCATCGAACGCCCGGGTGGTCCTGCGGCACATCCTGCCGAACGTCGCCCCCCTGATCTTCGCGAACGCCGTGTTGGTGATCGCCGGGTCGATCCTGGCGGAGGCGACGCTCGCCTTCCTGGGTCTGGGCGACCCGGTCCACGTGTCGTGGGGCACGATGCTGCACTTCGCGTTCGTGAGCGGTGCCGTGGGGCGCGGCGCGTGGTGGTACTTCATGCCGCCGGGTCTCGGGATCGTGGTCGTGGTGCTCGCGTTCGCGCTGGCCGGGCACTCGCTCGACCAGATCCTGAACCCACGTCTGCGGGAGCGCCGATGAGCCTGCTCGAGATGCGGGGCGTTCGCGTTCGCTACGCCAGCGACGCCGGTCCCGTCGAGGCGGTGGCGGGGGTCGACCTCACCCTCGAGCAAGGCGAGGCGCTCGGGTTGGCGGGTGAATCGGCGTGCGGCAAGACCACGGCGGCCCTGTCGATCCCGCGGCTCCTGCCCGAGTCGGCCGAGGTCGAAGGCTCGATCAGGCTCGGCGGCAGCGACCTGCTGTCGCTCGACGAGCGTGAGCTCGACGACGTGCGATGGCGGCGCGTGTCGATGGTGTTCCAGGGTGCGATGAACGCCCTGAACCCCGTGCTGCGGATCGGCGACCAGATCCTCGAGCCGATCCGCCTGCATGAACCCGACGTGGCTAAGGACGAGGCGAACGCGAGGGTGACCGAGCTCCTCGAGGCCGTGGGCATCCCCGGCGACCGTGCCGCCGACTACCCGCACGAGTTGTCCGGGGGGATGCGGCAGCGGGTCATGGTGGCGATGGCGCTCGCGTGTCGTCCGGAGCTCGTGATCGCGGACGAGCCCATCACCGCCCTGGACGTTATGACGCAGGCGCAGATCCTGTCGCTGTTGCGTGACCTCCGGGAGCGGCTGCACCTGTCGATGATCCTGATCTCCCACGACCTGTCGGTGCTGGCCGAGACGTGCGATCGGGTCGCGATCATGTACGCGGGCCGCATCGTCGAAGAGGCCGACGCGGCGACCTTGTTCCCACCGGCCGGACGGTCCGGCGGACCGGCGCATCCGTACACGCAAGGGTTGCTGCGTGCCTATCCCAACATCCACGGCGAGCGGACGTTCGTGGACGGGATGCCCGGATATCCCCCGAACCTGGCCGCCCCGCCTCCCGGGTGTCGCTTCCACGAGCGATGCCCCGTCCGGATCGAGCGGTGCGCGACGGACGACCCCCGTTTGCGTCCGGCCGGGCCGAGGCACGAAGCCGCCTGCCACCTCGTCGGTGAGGAGCCATGAGCGCTCAGGCGGCCGTCCGACCCGAGCGCCGTCCCGCCGATCCCGTGCTGCGCGTGCAGGATCTCCACGTCACGTACGAGGCCCGCACGCGGAGGACGAAGCCCGTCCTCGCGGTGGACGGCGTGACGTTCGACATCCATCCCGGAGAGGTGCTGGCGTTGGTCGGCGAGTCCGGGTGCGGCAAGACGTCGATCGCCCGGGCGGTGCTTCGGCTGCTCGAACCCTCGAGCGGCACGATCGAGTTCGAGGGACAGGACATCACGCACCTGTCGCGGCGTGCGCTCCGTCCGATCCGCGAGCGGCTCCAGATGGTGTTCCAGGACCCCTACGAATCGCTCGACCCGCGGCAGAGCGTGTTCGATCTCGTGGCGGAGCCGCTCGCGGTCCATGCGCTGGCCATGAGCCAGCAGGAACGGCGCGCGAGGGTCCTCGAGGCGATGGAACGAGCGGGGCTGCACCCCGCCGAGGACATCGCCCGCCGGTACCCCCACCACCTCAGTGGGGGCCAGCGGCAACGCGTCGCGATCGCGGCCGCGATGATCCTCGAGCCCGCCCTGGTCGTGGCCGACGAGCCGGTGTCCATGCTGGACGTCTCGCTCCGCGCCGGGATCCTTCGCCTGATGTTGGACCTGCGTGAGCGCAGGGATCTCGCGTACTTGTTCATCACGCACGACCTGTCGCTCGCGTGGGTCGTGGCCGACAGGATCGCGGTCGTGTACCTGGGCCGCATCGTCGAGATCGGCCCGTCCGCTGATGTGATCGGCGATCCGCGTCATCCCTACACGAAGGCGCTCGTGTCGGTGATCCCCGTGCCGGAATCGGGTGCCGCGGCCGAGCAGATCCTGCTCACCGGTGAGACGCCGACCGCCCGGCACGTGCCGGCCGGCTGCCGGTTCCGCCCGAGGTGCTGGAGGTACGAGCAGCTCGGCCGGCCCGAGCGCTGCCAGAGGCACGATCCCGGGCTCGACGAGGGATCGCATCGAGCCGCGTGCCACTACCCGGTCGACCCGACGGATGCGGGCGACCAGGCAGAGGCCCAGGCCGCACATCCCGACAAGGAGGAACCATGAAGGTCATCACCGAGGATCAGGTCGCGACCTTGCTCGCCGACCTCGTTCGGATCGAATCGGTCACGCCCTGGTTGATCACGGACGGCAGCGGCGAAGGAGCCATCGCCCAGGCGATGGCCTCCTGGCTCCGTGACCTCCCCGTCGAGGTGTCGTTCGACGAGGTCGAGCCCGGCCGGATCAACCTGCTCGCGCGGCTGCCCGGCAGCGGCGGTGGTCCCACCCTGTGCCTGAACGCCCACGCCGACACGGTCGGCTACGCGAACTGGGCCGACCGGGCCTTGACCCCGGTGATCGACGGGGACCGGATGATCGGTCTGGGGGCGGCGGATGACAAGAGCGGCTGCGTCGCGGGTCTCACCGCGATGCGAACGATCGCCGAGTCCGGTGTCCAGCTGCGAGGCGATCTCCTCCTGGCCTGCGTCGCCGACGAAGAGGGCATCTCGATCGGGACCGAGCACCTGATCGAACGCCATCCGATGGACGCCGTGCTGATCGTCGAACCCGATGCGTTGCCGAGGGGGATCGTGGAGCACCAGGGGTTCGGATGGATCGATGTGATCGTCCATGGGAAGGCCTCGCACGGATCTGCGCCCGAAGCCGGCATCGACGCGATCGTCCACATGGCGGAGGTGATCCGGCGTCTCGATCGGCTCGACCGGGAGGTGTTCGCTCCGTCCGCCGATCCGCTGAACGGCAAGACCGTGTTCCACACCGGCACCCTGCACGGCGGGACCGACTACGCCACCTACCCGTCGCGGGCCGTGCTCGGCATCGAGATCGGCACGCAGCCGGGAGAACATCTGTCCGATCGTGTCGCTGACATCGAGGCGATCCTCGCCGAGTGCGCAGAAGCCTTGCCCGGCTTCCGGGGCGAGGTCCAGGTCCGGCTCGAGCGCGAGCCCTTCAAGGCCGAGGGGCACGAGGAACTCTGGAAGGCGCTCGATCACGCCGCCGTCGAGGTGATCGGGACCCCGTTCGAACCCGTCGGGCTGAACGCGTGGGCGGACTCCGGGTTGACGCAGGGCGCCGGGATCCCCACGGTCATGATCGGGTCGGCCGGCGGGAACTTCCATGCACCCGACGAGTGGGCGTCGATCCCGGAGCTGGCGTCGCTGTCGTCGATCCTCGCCGAGACCGCGGTGCGGTTCTGCGGCATCGAAGGATGAAGTGAGCGGCGTGTCGGTCTCTCACGAGCCCTGAGATCCGCGATCTGAGTTGCTCGCTCCGCCGCCGGTAGACTCGCGCCGGGAGGATGGCCGAGCGGACGAAGGCGGTGGTCTTGAAAACCACTAGTCCCGCAAGGGGCTCGCGGGTTCGAATCCCGCTCCTCCCGCCATCGACGCGATCTGGTCGCGCGCCCAGGCGTTCCACTCGATGATCCCCCGCTCGTAGCGGATCCCCCACTCGAGCGCCAGCCGGAACGCCCAGGCTCCCTCGCGATCGGATGGAGATCCGGCCGCTCCCGCTTCGAACTCGAGCAGCGTCGCCTCGTGGACCCGTGCCTCGTCCTCGAGGAACCTGATCGCCTCGTCGGGTTCCATCAGCCACAGGAAGAAGACCCGCAGGAACGCCGGGTTCCGGGAGCCGTGATCGGGTTCGGTCCGCAACCACGCACGGATCTCTTCGAGCCCGGCCCGTGTGATCTCGTAGATCCGCTTGCCCCTCGGCCCCGACGCCGACTGCCGGATCAGTCCCCCGTCGGCGAGGCGGGCGAGCACCGGGTAGATCTGGCTATGGCTCGCCGGCCACACGTGGGCGAGCGAACCATCGAACGTGCGCGCGAGGTCATAGCCCGTCCGGGGCCGGTCGGCCAGCAAGCCCAAGACGGCGTACCGCAGCGACATGATCCGCATCGTATGTGACTGACTTGACATGTCAATCTTGACTGATAAGAGTTCGGATGCGTGAGATCCTTCATCCGCTGCGCGCCATGGGTCGTCGCCGTGGCGGTCGTCGTCGGCCTCGCGTCCTGCGATCGCGGGGCGCCCGACGGTGGCGCGGACGCGGCTCCGACGGCCACGAGCTCCTCGGATGCACAGGGGCCGGCGGTTCCGAGGACCCCCGTGCATTTCGACGCGCTCGACGGTGTTCGGATCGAGGGCAGCACGTTCGGGTCGGGACGGGTCGGCGTCGTGCTCGGTCACGGGTCGCCGGGCAACCAAACCGAGTGGTGGCCGTTCGCGGAGACGCTCGCGGAGCGAGGCTACATGGCGCTCGCGATCGACTTCCGCAGCTTCTGCCCGGGGGGCCGGGCCGGGTGCTCAGGGGACGGAACCACGGCCGATGCGTGGCAGGACATGCTCGGGGGCGCGCGCTATCTGGAGCGGCAGGGCGTGAAGCAGGTCGTGCTGATGGGATCGAGCATGGGCGGGACCGCGAGCGTCGTCGCCGCCTCCCAGCCGGAGGCCGATGTCGCCGGTGCCATCGCGCTGTCGGGCTCGTCCGATTGCTGCGGGATGCACGCCGACAAGCAGGTGATCGAGGCGATCCACGTGCCGATGCTGCTGGTGGTCGGACGGCTCGACGCCGGATTCGTCGGTTCGACACGTCGGTGGTCGAGCTGGGCCGGACGCGGCGCCGAGACCGACATCGTGCCCTCGGGTGAGCACGGGCTCGACTTCTTCCACCTCGCCACGCCCGCGATCCAGCGGCGGGTGTCGGACGACGTCTTCGACTTCCTGGAACGGGTGTCGTAACAGGTCCTGCCGATCGACGTTCCGTCAGGCCGTGATCCGGCCGTCGGACATGGCCAGGATACGGTCGGCGTACCTCGTGAGGCCCTCGTCGTGCGTCGCGACGATGCAGCACGTCCCGAGCGCGGCGGCCTCCCGCAGCGTCTCGAAGATACGGCTCGTCCATCCCGCGTCCTGGTGGCCGGTGGGTTCGTCGGCGATCAGGAGCCGAGGCCGAACGATCAGAGCGCGAGCCAGCGCCGTGCGTTGCTGTTCACCCATCGAGGTCTCCCGTGGGTACCGGCGGCGGAGGTCGTACAAGCCGAACCGTCGGAGCAGGCCGTCGACGAGGTCGCGACGGTCGGACGATGCGCCGGCAACCCGCGACGGGTAGCCCACGTTCTCCTCGACCGACAGCTCATCCATCAGTCCGAGGCGTTGGGGCACGACCGCGATGTGCGACCAGTCCTTGGTGCGGCCGCCGGGAACCTCGACCGAGCCTCGGTCGGGCGACTCCCATCCAGCGATCGTGTGCAACAGCGTGGTCTTGCCCGACCCCGAACGACCAACGAGCGCGACGATCTCACCTTCTCGAGCCTGCAAGCCGACATCGCTGAGGGCGTCGACGGCCTCGACACCCTCGCCGTAGGTCTTCGACAGGCCGGCGACGCGGACGATCTCGCCGCCGTCGCCCCAGTACGGTTCGTCGGAGGCCGGCCACGGGAGCTCCGGCGGCGCCTCGGTCCGGGCGCCGTCCCGGTCGTCATGGATCGCTCCTCGGAGCCGTCCGTGTTCGAGCTCGACGCGGTGGTCGGAGGCCGCGATCACCGCGGGGTCGTGCGTCGCCAGGATGAACGAGACACCGAGGTCCGCCAGGTCTCGGATCCGTCGGAGGACGCCGTCGGCCGACGAGCCGTCGAGCTCGGCCGTGGGCTCGTCCGCCACGACGAGCGGTGCTCCGGTGGCCAACGCCTGAGCGAACGCCGCGCGCTGCTGTTCCCCACCCGACAGCCCCTCCGCGAGGTGATCCGCACGATGGCCGATGCCCAATCGATCCAGCACCTGGCTCAGCTCGGCACCGCTGCGGGAACGCCCGGCCGCCAGACGCATGTGGTCGGCGACGGTCAGGTGGCCCACGAAGTTGTCGGACGGCCGCTGGAACACGTACCCGAGCCGGCGGCGACGGAGGTGCCGTCTCGCCCGGGCCGATGCCCTCGAGACCTGGGTGCCGTCGACCGTGAGTCCGCCGGCCGTGGGGCGATCCAGGCCGGCGATCAGCCGGAGCAGCGATGACTTCCCGCTCCCGGAGGGGCCGACCACCGCCGTGACCCTCCCGCGCGGGAACTCGGCCGACACCCCGCGGAGCGCCTGGACCTCGCCGGTCGGGCTCCGGTACGTGCGCACCACGTCGTCACACCTCACGATCGCGGGATCACTCGGCAACGCGGAGCACCTCCCCCAGCGGCGTCCGCCGCTCGGCTCGATCGGCGAGGAAGCCCCCGACGACCGCGGCGATCGCGACGGCGAGAGCCCCGATCCCGATCGCGATGACCGGCTGGGCGAGCAGTGGCGCCGGCGGGATCGTCGGCAATGGGTCGAGATGAGAGACGACGACGTGGGCAGCCAGCCCTCCCACGATCGCGCCGACACCGAGAGCGGCCAACAAGACGGTGCCGAGCTCCAGGATCAGGGCCCGGCGCATCGTGGCGCGATCCTGGCCCATCCGCTGCGAGAGTTCCCCCGCGATCACCCTTGAGCGCTGTCGAGCCTGCAGGTAGACGAGCGCCACCACGACCAGGAGGACCATCGCCACCACGCCGAGCACGTTCAGCATGACGAACGTCTGGATCGCCGCGTCGATGTAGGGGATGTCCGCGACCTCGTCGGCGGTGATGACGAGCAACGGTAAGACGCCGAGCCGGTCGATCGAGGCGACGACGGGGGCGGTGGGTCCGCGGATCCAGAACTCCGTCGTCGCCATGGACGTGTTGAGCGGATCGTTCCGATCGGCGAATGCCTCGGCGAGCGCTCGGTAGCCCACCACGACGAGCGGATGCGAACCGGACGAGGTCCCGGGGAAGCTCGTCGTGCGTCCGACGACCGCGATCGGCACGGTCGCTCCGGCGAGATCCAACGACGCCGGTTCGGACCCCGTCCCGTTGGAGATGACGACCGGCAATGCCCCGCCGGGCTCGGCGGCGTCGAGGCGCGTGAGCATCTCCTCGAATCCATCGTCGGACAGGGCGTCGTTCCAGTACGCGGCGGAGGCGAGCGACCCAGGATCGACGGCCAGCAGGTCGAAGGTCGTTTCGGTGCCCGTGAAGTGGCCCGCATCACGCGATCGCGTGACCTTGGTCACGGGGAAGGGGTAGTCGTCGGGGGGCTTGGAATCGGGTCCGACGTGCACCTGCACGTCGCTCCCCACGAACACCTTCGCCTTGGCGTCGATCGTGGTTCGGAGCGAGCTCACGAGGGCCTGTGAAGAGACGAACACGACCAGGGCCAGGCTCCCGGCCACGAGGAGCAGCTGTGGGAGCCGGCCAGAGGATCGGAGGCGACGGGTCGCCAACCACCAGGCAGAGACACCCGTGTCTCGTGGACGTCGGCGGGCGGAGGCGGCCAGCGCGAGCGCCATGAGCCGGGCGGCGATGACCCCTGCCCCCAACGCCAGCAGGAGCGGGAACACGAAGACCGCCGTCGCGGGACGCTGGATCGTGTCGGTGCTGACGTTCGTCGCTCGATCCCCCAGCTTGGAGCTCATCACCCAAGCGGCGCCGAACGCCAGGAGCTCCCAGGGCACGAATGCCAGCCATCGCGCGACGCGATGTCGGTGCTCGTGTCCTGCGAGGAAGGCGATCGCCGAGACGACACCGACGAGTGCCAACGCAACGCCGGTCGAGATCCCTGCGGCGAGGACGGACGTGACGCGTGCCGACTCCGCCACGCGACCGTCGGGACCGAACGACGCGACCACCACGGTTGCCACGGCGAGTCCGGCGCCGGCTCCGATCACGCATGGGATCATCGCCTCGAGCATGGCCTTGCCCCCGACCGCCGTCCCGCCCCATCCACGCGCGGACAGCACGCCGACCTCCACCCGCCGCGAGGCCATCACGAAGACGGCGGCCGCTCCGACGATCGCGAGCGCGATCGCCAACCCCGCCACGGTGAGCACGAGCATCGGTCCCTGGATCGAGGCGATGCGCTCGTCGACCTGGTGGACGACCTGCTCGGCGCCGCCCGCGAACGTCACGTCGCTGTGCCTGCAGATGAACGCGACGCAGGAGCCCCGTTGGAAGATCGTGCCGCAGCACTCGAAGAGTGCCCCGAGGCGACCGTCCGGCGGGCTCATCTGATCCTTCAGGTCGGCCGTGAACGCTGCGAGGGTCCGTGCCTGATCGAGGGTGAGCGGAGGATCCGTCCGGACGGGTGCTTGCCACGCGAACGATGCCTCGGGCCGGTGGAGGTCGGTCGCCATATCGATCAGCCGGTGAGCATCCATCAGGATCGGCTGCGGAGGCACAGGGCAGTCGTAGCCCGGGCAGTTCGGAACGATGTCGAGGAACCACGGACGCCAGTAGGCCAGACGCGACTCCGTGTACAGGCTGCGATAGACACCGGCGACCGGCATCGATCGCGTCCGGTCGGCCACTCCCAGCTCGATCCGGTCTCCGGGGCCGATGTCCATCGCCTCCGCCATCACATCGGTGATCCAGACGCCCGGGCCGTCCGAACGCTCGAGGACCGTGACGTGGTCCTCGGCGCCGGGGCCGGAGAACAGGCGCCCCGTGACGGGGCCCGACGGCGCCGTCCTGCCGCCTGGGAGCGTGAGGTCGACCACCGGCCCCAGCATCTGCTCGACCGCCGGCCCCAGCACGGGGCTCCTGGCCGTCTCCTGCGCGAAGGCCGCACCCCGGCGTCGGAACAGGATGCCCTCGTCCTTCGGACCGGGGTCCGTGAACTCGACGTTGGTGCTCCGATACATCACGCCCATGCCGTACGGGGTCACGAGCGGGGCCGCGATCTGGGTCGCGAGGAGCTCGCTTTCCGAGGCGGAGATGAACAGTGGATAGGACGAGGCCGCCACGGCCACGAGGAACCCCCCGAGCCCGAGCGCTGCGAAGAGGGCAGGAAACCGAAACAATACGGTCGGCGCGTGTCGCCACAGGGGTCGTCCGGATGGGATCGCAGCCGTCATCGGGCGCGGTCGCGTGCGGGTCACGGCGCTCCTCGTGGGTCACGTATCGATCGGTTGTACGCGAAAAGAGATACTGCGTGACGTGGACCAGCTGACGATATCGCCCGGCGGTGCGCAGGACATCCCACGGTTGGAGCGGCTGTGGGTCGCCGTCCACCACCAGCACATGGCCTCGATGCCGGACCTGGCACCCTACGTGTCCGACGAGGTCACGTGGCGTGAACGTCGTGCGCTCTACGATGAGCTCTTCGGGAAGCCCGACACCATCTTGATGCTCGCCTCCCTGGACGGCGATCTCGTCGGGTACGCACTCGCCCACGTGACGGACGCCCGCGAGACGTGGGCGGGCGACACCTGGGCCACGGGCGAGCGGATCGCGGAGCTCGAATCCATCTCGGTGCTGCCCGAGCATCGGGGCGCCGGGATCGGGTCGGCGCTGTTCGATGCGATCGACCGGGAGCTGGAGTCCCGGGGCATCGAAGACGTGGTGATCGGCGCCTTGCCCGGCAACGAAGGCGCGATCCGTCTCTACGAGCGTCGCGGGTACCGTCCGACCTGGCTCTACCTGAGCCGGTTCGCGGGCCGTCCCGCAGCGGCGACCCGTGAGCACGGAGAGGATGCGGCGGGATGACCGATCGGATGGATGGGCTTCGGCGATGGGTCGATGCATACGTCGCGGCCTGGGACTCGAACGACCCCGCCGCGATCATGGCGTTGTTCACGGACGACGCCGTCTACTACGCGGAACCGCACGTGGAGCCGTGGGTCGGTCGCGAGGAGATCGTGCGAGAGTGGCTGGGGCGCAAGGACGAACCGGGCGACCACACCTTCCGCTCCGAGCCGATCGCGCTCGATGGTGACCTCGGGTTCGTCCGCGGGTGGACCACGTACGCGGACGATCCGCCGAAGGAGTACGGGAACCTCTGGGTGATCCGGCTCACCCCCGACGGCCGGGCATCGGAGTTCACCGAATGGTACGTGCGCGTTCGGAACCCGAAGCCGCCCACTGCGTAGCCGCCGACCGGACGCACGCGAGTCGTCCGTACACTGAACGACGTGAGCCCGGCCCCCTCGAACGACCGCTTCCTGCGTGCCTGCCGCCTGGAACCCGTCGACCGCACGCCCGTGTGGTTCATGCGTCAAGCCGGTCGGTACCTCCCCGAGTACCGGGAAACGCGCGGCGATCGCGACATCCTGGACGCCGTTCGCGACCCCGACCACGTCGTGGAGCTCACGATGCAGCCGGTGCGGCGCCTCGGCGTCGACGCGGCGATCCTGTTCAGCGACATCATGGTGCCGCTCGATGCCGTCGGTGTGGACGTCCGGATCGAGGCAGGCATCGGCCCGATCGTCGACAGTCCGATCCGATCCGGAGCCGACGTCGAGGGGCTCCGCGCGCTCGAGCCCGCGACCGACGTTCCCTACGTGCTCGAGGCGATCCGCCTCCTCCGGAAGGAGCTCGAGGTGCCGTTGATCGGATTCGCCGGAGCCCCGTTCACCCTCGCCAGCTATCTGGTCGAAGGCGGGCCGTCCCGACAGCATGAGCGCACGAAGGCCCTGATGCTCACCGACCCCGGCGCATGGGACGAGCTGATGCGTCGGTTGCTCGGCATCGTCGTCCCGTACCTCCGTGCCCAGGTCGACGCCGGCGCGCAGGCGCTCCAGGTGTTCGATTCCTGGGTCGGTGCTCTGGATCGCGACGACTACCGGCGGCGAGTGCAGCCGCACATGTCCGCGTTGTTCTCGCATCTGGCGGATCTCGGAGTGCCGACGATCCACTTCGGGGTGGGGACCGGGGAACTCCTGCCGCTGATCGCCGAGGCGGGCGGCGAGGTGATCGGCCTGGACTGGCGCGTTCCCCTCGATGCTGGGTGGGACCGCGTCGGTCATCAGCTCGGCGTGCAGGGGAACCTCGACCCCGCGACCGTGCTCGCCCAGTGGGAGATCGTGGAACGCAAGACCCTCGAGATCCTGCGCCGAGCCGATCGCCGGCCCGGGCACGTGTTCAATCTCGGCCACGGGGTATCGCCCGACACCGACCCGGCCACGCTCCGCCGGTTGGTAGAGCTCGTGCACGAAACCACCGAACGGAAGGATCCCTCGTGAGCGAACCGGCGCCGATCGGTGTGCTCGTCATGGCCTATGGGACCGCCAGCGGTCCCGACGACATCGAGCGCTACTACACCGACATCCGTGGCGGACGTGCCCCGTCGCAGGAGCACCTCGCCGAGCTCCGCGCGCGTTACGCGGCGATCGGCAACGTGTTCCCGCTGCTCGACACGACGCGGTCACAGGCCGAGGGCATCGTCGAGCAGCTGAACGCGGACGACGACGGTCGCCGGTACGGGGCATACCTGGGGATGAAGCATTCGCCGCCCTTCATCCCCGAAGGTGTCGACGCGATGCGCGCCGACGGCGTCGAGCGCGGCGTCGCCATCGTGATGGCGCCGCACTGGTCGGGCATGTCGGTCGAGACCTACATCGACCGCGTCCAACGGGCCGTCGGCGACGGCGAACCTGCGTTCTCGTTCGTGCGGAGCTACCACGACCATCCCGCGTTCATCGGGTTCCTCGCGTCCCGGGTGCGCGAGGCGCTCGATGCGCTGTCCGACGACGAGCGTGAAGGCGCCGCGGTCATCTTCAGCGCGCATTCGCTCCCGGTCAGGACGCTGCCCGACGGATCGCAGCGGTGCAAGACGTGCGACTGTGCGGAGAGCTGCCGCTACCGCGACGGGCTGCAGGCGACCGCCGACCTCGTGGCCGGACGCCTCGGCCTCGAGGACTACCTGATCGGGTGGCAGAGCGCCGGCCGGACGGCCGATCCATGGTGGGGTCCGCCGGTCGAGGAGGTGATCCAGCAGCTCGCGGCCCAGGGTCACACCGCCGTCGTCGTGTGCAGCGCGGGGTTCGTCGCCGACCATCTCGAGGTGCTGTACGACCTCGATATCGAGGCGAAGGACGTCGCCGAGCAGGCCGGCATCGGGTTCGGGCGAACCCGGATGCCGAACGCCGACCCGGAGTACGTGGACGTGCTGGCACAGGTCGTGCGCGAGCACCTCGCATCGGTGGAGGTACCCGCGGGGTGACGAGCCGCGTCCTGGTGGTGGGCGGGGGTGTGACGGGCCTCGCGACCGCGTACCGGCTCGGCACGCTCGATCCTCAGGTCGATGTCACGCTGATCGAAGCCACCGAACGGACCGGCGGCAAGCTGCAGACCGTTCCCCTCGCGGATCTCGAGTTGCCCGCAGGCGCCGACTCGTTCCTCGCGCGGAAGCCGTGGGCCGTGGAACTGTGCACCGAGCTCGGGATCGCGGGCGAACTCGTGCTCCCAGGCGCCTCGGGCGCGCACCTGTGGACGCGGCGCGGACTGGTCCCACTCCCGAAGGACGCGCCGTTCGGCATCCCGGGTGACGTCGGTGACGTGCTTCGCTGGCCGGGCCTGTCCGGGGCCGGGCGCCGGCGAGCGCTGCTCGACCTGCTCAAACCGAAGCGTCGCGACGACTCGGACGAGTCGCTCGGCAGCTTGCTCCGCCGCCGGCTGGGGGACGAGGCTACCGATCTGGCGGTGGCGCCGTTGTTGGCGGGGCTGCACGCGGGAGATATCGACCGGCTGTCGGTGCGGGCGACCTTCCCGGACCTCGAGCGTTGGGAACGGTGGCAGGGGAGCCTGATCCGCGGGGCGCAAGCGGCGAACCGTCAGGCGCGGCGGGGCAACGCCGGCCCGATGTTCCTCCGCCCCGCCGCGGGGGTCGAACGCCTCACGAGGGTGTTGGCAGAACGGTTGGGGTCGCAGGTGCGTACCGCGGCTCCCGCTGCTGCGATCGTGGGTGGCGTATCGCGCCGCTGGCAGGTTCGGCTCGGCGATGGCGGCTCACTCGAGGCGGACGCGGTGGTGCTGACGCTGCCGGCCACCGTCGCGTCGGCGCTGTTGTCGATGACCGGCCGCGAGGAGGTGAAGGAGCTCGGAGACATCGTCTACACCTCGACGGCGGTCGTGCTGATGGTGTACGGGGGCGGCTCGCGGTCCGAGCTCCCGGACGGAACCGGATTCGTCGTGCCGCGCGGACGTGCCCCGATGACCGCGGCTACGTGGCTCAGCAACAAATGGCCGACGGACGCCTTTGGGACACGGGCGGTGGTGCGGTGCTTCGTGGGCGCGGCCGGTGAGGAAGACGTGGTCGACGCCCCCGACGACGACATCGTGGATGCGTGCGCCCGGCACCTTGCGGCGCTCGTGCGGCTTCCCGACCGACCCGAACAAGCCGCGGTGGTTCGTTGGCCCGTCTCGATGCCCCAGTACGAGGTGGGGCACCTCGAACGCGTGGCGCGCATCCGCGCCGCGCTCCCACCCGGTATCTTCGTCGCGGGGCAGTCCTACGACGGTGTGGGCATCCCCGACTGTGTGCGATCGGCGAACGAGGCGGCGGCCGCGGTCTCGACGCACCTGATGACGACCCCGACCCAACAGGAGAAGGTTCCATGAGCCACGCAGCAGCGGATGCCGACGAGACAACGAGCGCATCGGCGCCCGACGCCATCTACGCGCTGTATCCGGTGTTCACGGCAGCGCCGGAACTCCGCACGCAGCTGAAGGACCCGGACGATCGCCGGGACGCTTCACAGGAGATCGAGAACCTCTACAAGTCGTGGGAGGGTCGGGTCGACGTCCGCGGAACGTACTCGACGGTCGGATTCCGACCCGACGCCGACGTCATGCTGTGGTTGGTCGGGCGAAGTCCCCAGGACCTGCAGCAAGGGGTGGTCGAGCTTCGCCGCACATCGGTCGGGCGGCATCTGCAGCTCACGTGGTCGTTCATGGGCGTCGTGAAGCCGGCGGAGTTCACGCCCGACCACGCGCCGGCATTCGTCAAGGGAACGCCGCCCGAGACGTTCCTGTGCGTGTACCCATTCGTTCGGACGCCCGAGTGGTATCTGCTGCCGCCTCAGGAGCGCGGCGCGCTGCTCGCCGAACATGGCGGAGCGGGCCGGGAGTTCCCCGAGATCCTGACGAACACGACGAGCGCGTTCGGCCTGGGCGACTGGGAGTGGATCCTGGCGTTCGAGGCCGCGCGCATGGACTCGATCGTCGACTGCATCCGCCGGCTGCGCGAGACGAACGCCCGCCTCTACACGAAGGTCGAGGTGCCGTTCGTCACGGGGATCCGGAAGCCCGTTCCCGACGTCCTCGCTGATCTGAGCTAGCGGGCTCCGCGACCCGCGACGATCCGGTCCGGCTAGCTCGCGAGGGAGAGGTGGATCGAATCGGCATGATCGACCGCGGAGTCGATCGCAGTGGTCGTGAGGTCCATGAGAAGCCAGATATCCTCGCCCTCGGCCCAAACGCAGGCCAACCCGTCCGCGCTTGCGCTATCCGTCGGGAAGAGCTTCCCTGAGAACGGGATGCAGCTGTAGGTGATGGCCCCCCGGGCGCGGGTCTGGATGTCCTCGACGTCGGCGGTTCCCCCAGCACCGATGATCCCGCCGCCCGCACCCCGAAGCAGTCCCTCCGGAGGGACTCCGGGAGGGATGTTCGAGTAGCTCGCAAGCATGAAGGTCGGGTTCTCGCCCTCGCCGTAGAACGCCATGTCGATCTCGATGCCCCCGACCGAGATGGAATCGAGCATCTCCGCGACCGCCCGCGTCTCCTCCGTCGAAAGCTGAGGCTCTCCGGCCACCTCGTCCGGCATGCCACTGTCTCCGTCACCACCCGTGGCGCGGACGGCGATCAAGGAGATCACGGCGACGAGCACCAGGCCACCCCCGACGATCCAGGGCCAGAGCGTGCGTCGGCCGGGCGGAACCTCGGCCGTCGATGATGTCGGTGGTGGCGGGAGCGGCGTCGACGGGATGGGAGGCACAGGAGCGACATCATCGGGGCCGTCCACGTGCGGATCCTAGCCCGATCGAGGGGAGCACCGCGCCGTCGCGACATAGGTGAGGGTCGACTGGTGTCCTTGAAGCCGTGATCGAGGGAACGGGATGATGGCTCGAGGGATGGCTCAGATCCGCTGAAGGGAGAGATCGTGAAGGTGCGAAGAGACCTACGGCCGCCCCTCGAGGAGCTCGTCGGCGTGGTCGGGGACGTAGGTGTAGAGGTCGCGCGGTGGGCGGACGTACCCCTCGTCTCGTTGGCGGTCGGGGATCTCGATCTCGGGGAGCGGTTTCGCTTGGTAGGGGATCTTCGATAGGAGGTGCGCGATGCAGTTGAGGCGCGCCTTCTTCTTGTTGTCGGCGTCGACGACGTACCAGGGCGCCTCGGGGATGTCGGTGTGGACGAACATCTCATCCTTCGCGCGTGAGTAGTCGACCCACTTCGTGCGGGAGTAGAGGTCGGTCTCGGACAGCTTCCAGCGTCGCATCGGGTCGTCGACCCGGTTCGCGAACCGGCGTTCTTGTTCCTCGTCGCTCACGGAGAACCAGTACTTGATCAGGATGATGCCGTCCTCCACGAGCAGACGCTCGAAGATCGGACACTGGCGAAGGAAGCGGTAGTACTCGGTCTGGGTGCAGAACCCGAGCACGCGCTCGACGCCGGCGCGGTTGTACCAGCTGCGATCGAATAGGGCGATCTCGCCGCCCGCTGGGAGCTCATCCACGTAGCGCTGGAAGTACCACTGCGTCGTCTGGCGTTCGGTGGGCTTCGGGAGCGCGATGTGCTTCGTGATGCGTGGGTTCGTGTGCTCGGTGATCCGCTTGATCGTGCCGCCCTTGCCGGCCGCGTCGCGCCCCTCGAAGGCCACCACGATGCGGGCGCCGGTGTCGGCAACCCACTGCTCCATCTTCACGAGCTCCTCCTGCAGCCGGAAGAGTTCCTTCATGTAGACCTTGTTCGGGTACTTCGCCCGCTTCGAACCCTGTTGCTCCATCGCCTCGGTCATGGGTCGAGCCTAGCGGCCCCTCGGCTTCCCGTCGTCGGGCCTCCCATCCCGTACCCTTGGCCGGATGTCAGACGCCGACCCTCAGCTGCTCGCCGATCCAGCCACCCTTCGAGCGCTCCCGATCCATGACCGACCCAAGCCCAAACTCCGAGGTCGTCTGCACCAGGGAGCCTTCTTCGCGTCGATCCCCCTCGGGCTGCTCCTCGTCCTGCTCGCACCCACCCCACGCGCACGGATCGCCACGCTCGTCTATGCCCTCACGCTCACGGGGTTGTTCGGCGTGAGCGCCTCCTACCACCTGGGGGATTGGTCGGAGGAGGCCTACGTGCGTATGCGCCGCCTCGACCACTCGATGATCTTCGTCCTCATCGCGGGCACCTACACGCCGTTCTGCCTGCTCGTGCTGCACGGCACGCTCGCCCTCGTCGTGCTGATCGCGGTCTGGGCGGGCGCCGCTGTCGGGATCGCGACGAAGCTTTACCGCGTCGACCTGCACGTGCTGTCGGGGTTCATGTACATCGTGCTCGGGTGGCTCGCGATCGTGAGCCTCCCCGCGTTGCTCCGCGGGCTGGACGGTCCCGAGACGGTCCTGATGATCCTCGGCGGCCTGCTGTACACGTTCGGGGCGCTCATCCTCGCGCTCAACAAGCCGAACCCGTGGCCCGCCACGTTCGGCTACCACGAGGTGTGGCATGCGATGACGATCGCCGCTGCGCTGTGTCACTACGTCGCCATCCTGCTGGTCGTGATCCAGCTCCGCGGCTGAGGGCTCAGCCGAGCAGCGGTTCGAGCGTCTCGATCACGCGATGGCCGTTCGTGGATGCTGGCCAGCCCTCGAGGGCTTCCTCCGGCCGCAGGATCAGGAACGTTTGGAGGCCGATCCCGGCGGCCCCGTCGCAGAACGCGACCTGGTCGTCCACGAAGACCGACCGCGCCGGGTCGGGTGATCCCAGGCGGGCCAACGCCTCACGGTAGATCGCCGGCTCCGGTTTCAGCGATCCGACCTCGAACGAGAGCACGACCGCATCGAACGCCTCCTCGAGGCCCAACCGTTCCACGACCGGCCTGGTGTTGTGGGAGCAGTTGCTGATGAGCGCCGTCGGAACGCCGCGCGCCCGCAGACCGGCGACGACCGCCATCGAGTCGTCGTACGGGCGGATGTCGTCCAGCAGCCACGCGGGTTCGTTCGCCGCGATCTCCGCCACCAACGCTGGATCCGGGTCGACGCCCGCTGCGCGGACCGTCGCGGCCAACTCCACCGTCGCGTCGGGGAACGCGCCGACGCTCCTCGCCGGTCGCGTCTCGTCGAACGCGGCCGCCATGGTCTCCGGCGTCACGCCGACCCGTTCGGCCACTCTGCGCTGCCACGATCGCCAGTCGCTCCACACCAGCGTGTCGTAGAGGTCGAGCAGGACCGCGTCGTAGCCGGGCACGACTCCAGCCTACGGGGAGGGTCGCGTGGCTGGGATCGGTGCCCGTGGAGATCCCATCGGACCTACTCGGACCAGAGTCCGGCGAGGAACCGATCCACATCGGCCGTCCCGCGCAGGTCCAGGACCGGTTCCTCGGCGACATCAGGAGCGGTGTGTTCGAACGTCTCGGCCACGGGATCGGGCTCGAGGAACCTGGAGAGCTGCGAATGCGAATGCGGATCCTCGAGCCCTCGCGGCCGGCGGTAGTAGCGCAGGGGTCGGTAGACATGGAGGGCGTCGCGCGCCCGCGTGAGAGCGACGTACAGGAGCCGCCGTTCCTCCTCGATCTCGGCCTCATCCCCCGTGGCCATGTCGGAGGGGATCATGCCGTCGGACGCGTGGATCAGGTGCACGGCGTCCCACTCGAGGCCTTTGGCCGAGTGGATCGTGGACAGCACCAGGTAGTCCTCGTCGAGCAGCGGGGGTCCCGCGAGGTCCCCGGTGGACGAGGGCGGATCGAGCGTGACCTCGGCGAGGAACCGTGCCCGCGAGGGATAGCCCTGTGCCAGCGCGGTCAGCTGATCGAGGTCGTGCAGACGAGCGGCCGGAGCGTCGTACCGCCGCGAGATCACCGGGTCGAGGAACGAGCGCAACCGTTCGAGTTGTCCCGCCGGGCGAAGCACGGTTTCGTCCATACATCCGTGGAGCACGGACCGGAGCTCCCGCACGCCGTCCGCGGCGGCGCGTGGAACCTCGAGGGGCTGCTCGAGGAATTCGTCCAATGGCGTATGAGATCGCTCGCCCTCGACGCGGACCCCGATCCGCTCCATCAGCCGGCGGGCGGTGGCGGGTCCCATCCCTTCGGGGAGCTGGAGCACCCGGAACCAGCCGACCTCATCGAACGGGTTCTCCAGCACGCGAAGGATCGCCAGCGCATCCTTGACGTGCGCGGCTTCCATGAACTTCAGGCCTCCGTACTTCACGAACGGGATGTTGCGCCGGGCGAGCTCCACCTCGAGGAGATCGCTGTGGTGCGCGGCGCGGAACAACACCGCCTGCTCCTTCAGGGCGACCCCTTCCTCGCGGTGAGCGAGGACGGTGTCGCAGACGGCAGCGCTCTGCGCTGCCTCGTCGAGGCACGTCCGGAGGTTCGGCCGAGCTTCGCCCGGCCGAACCGCCTCCAACGTCTTCTCATGCCGTTGCGGACTCAGCGCGATCACGGCGTTCGACGCCGCGATGATCGGCGGCGTCGACCGGTAGTTCCGCTCGAGCTTCACGATGGTCGTTCCGGGGAAGCGCTGGGGGAACTCCAGGATGTTGCGCACGGTCGCCGCGCGGAATCCGTAGATCGCCTGCGCGTCGTCGCCAACCACGGTCAGGTTCCGGCTGGTGCCCTCCGGCCGCATCCCGTCGAGGATGTCCGCCTGCAGCGCGTTGGTGTCCTGATACTCGTCGACCAGGATGTGATCGAACGCGCCGGCCAGCGACGCCCGTGTGCCGTCGCTCCACGCGAGCGCCTTCCAGAACAACAGCAGGTCGTCGAAGTCCAGGACCTGCTGCGCCCGCTTCCGCTCGGTGTAGGCCCGGAAGATGCCGCGGATGCCCTCGGCTTCGTCGAGGCACCACGGGTAGTGACGCCGGAGCACGTCCCCGAGAGGCTCGCCGGCGTTCACGGTTCGCGAGTAGATCGCCGCCAGCGTCTCTTTGCGCGGGAACCGTCGCTCGCGCGAGCTCAGTCCGAGTTCGTCCCGGAGCAGGTTCATGACGTCGGCGGCGTCGGCCTGATCGAGGACCGTGAAGCTCGGCGACAGCCCGATCGCGCGTCCGTGCTGCCGGAGCAGGCGGTTGCCGATCGCGTGGAACGTGCCGCCCCACACGCGCCCGGCGTCGGCCCCGCTGATGTGCTCCGCCCGCGTGATCATCTCGCGTGCCGCGCGCCGGCTGAACGTCAACAGCAGCATCCGCTCAGGTCGAACGCCCTGCGAGAGCAGCCACGCCACCCTCGCTGCGAGCGTCGTGGTCTTTCCCGTGCCCGCTCCCGCCACGATCAGCAGCGGGCCCTCACCATGGGTCGCGGCCCGATGTTGCTCGGGGGTCAACTCGACTCCGAACATGTGTTCGGAGAGTCTATCCCAGGGTCCCTGTGTCCGCGGGGAGGGGTGTCCTCAACCGTGGATCGGCCATAGTCTTCGGGGATGCCCGAGGAGCCGTCGATCAAGATCGAGGAGAACGGTCCGTACCACGTCCGCGGCGCCCGCCTGGTTCGGACCCACAAGATCCTCTCCGACGACGACGACGCGATCGCCTGGGGACCGGACGAACCCTTGGAGACGGAGGCCGCGGACGAGGTCGAGCTGTGCCGCTGCGGTCGGTCATCGACCAAGCCGTTCTGCGACCGGTCACACCTCACGAACGGGTTCGACGGTCAAGAGACGGCCGACCACGGGCCCTCGAGCGCCCGGCGAAAGGTCTTCGTGGGCGACGGTCTGGTGATGACCGACGATCGCTCCCTCTGCGCGGGCGCCGCGTTCTGCGATCGAGGCTCGACCGACGCCTGGGAGATGATCCTCGAAACGACCGACCCGGCGATCCGTGAAGAGCTGATCGCCATGGTCGGTCGCTGTCCATCGGGCCGCCTGCAGCACATGCCTGATCTGGAGGACGAGCCGGTGGAGCGCTCGTTGGAGCCGACCGTGGCCGTCGTCCGCGATGGCCCGCTCTGGGTCCGCGGCGGGATCCGGATCACCGGAGCGGACGGCCGTGACTACGAGATCCGGAACCGCGTCACGCTCTGCCGGTGCGGGTCCTCATCCAACAAGCCGTTCTGCGACGGCACCCACGAGGAGATCGGCTTCCAGGACGGGTGAGGCGCTACGACGCCGGCACCAGCCCGAGGTCGCGCAGCACACCGACCGGCAGCACGTGGCAGTACGGCTCGTGTCCGTTCGACTCGTAGTAGCGCTGGTGATAGTCCTCGGCTGGATAGAACGTCGGAGCCTCGGCGATCTCGGTCGCGATCGGTCGGTCGAACCGTTCCTGGGCCGCCGCCTTGGATCGCTCCGCGGCCGCGAACTGCTCCGGGGTCGTCGCGAAGATCACGCTCCGATACTGGTCGCCCACGTCCGGTCCCTGACGGTTGACCTGCGTCGGGTCGTGCATCGCCCAGAACACCTCGAGTAGCTGCTCGAACGTCACGACCTCGGGGTCGAACGTCACCTGCACGACCTCGGCGTGACCGGTCGTGTGGCTGCAGACCTCCCGGTAGGTCGGGTCCGGCGTGAGGCCTCCCGCGTAACCGCTGACCGCGTCGAGCACGCCCGGCACCTGCCGGAACACCCACTCCACGCCCCAGAAACAACCGGCGCCGAAGATCGTCGTCTCGGTGGTCATCCTCGCTCCCCCTTCGTGGCTCGTCAGTTGGGCCGCTACCGAACAGTGTGGCCGACGCCCGAGAACGTTTCGTCCTTCAAGGACTATGGTCGCGCCTGCCAGCTGACGCCGAAGTCGCCGATCAGGGTGCCTCCGACCCTGTGCCGCTGGGTGCCGTCCAGGTGGGTCACTCGGATCGGGGTCAGTGTCTCGCTCGTGTACGCGATCTGCTTGCCGTTCGGGGAGAACACGCCAAGGAAGTTGGGCCTCCGGGTTGTTGTCACCCTGCGGTCGTGTGTCCCGTCGGCACGCATGATCCATACCTGATGCCGCGAGAAGTGACGGCCTCTGATGAAAGCGATCAACCGTCCGTCGGGGCTCCAGTCCGGATAGTTGTTGTTGCCGGTCTCGGTGAGGATCACGTCATGGGTGCCATCGGCATGCATCACGTGGATCTCGCCATCCGAGCCCCCGTACGCGATCCTGCTTCCGTTCGGCGGGTATCTCGGGAACTCACCCGTCACATGGCCGATCCGACGTCGATGCGTGCCATCGCGGTCGATCGCGACGATCGGGCTTGGGACGGCGAAGCCATTCTTGGAGAACACGATCGACCGACCGTCGGGTGACCATGATGGACCCCACTCGTACCGATCCCGGGTGTGCGTGATGCGGTGGCGATGAGATCCATCGGTCCGTATCACATACAGATCGGTCGTCCCACCATCGTTGACCTCGAAGACGATCCAGTGGCCGTTCGCCGAGAACTGTGGGTTTTCGACGAACTTGCCGATCGCGAAGGAAGTGATCTCATGTTCACGCGATCCATCGGGCAAGACGAGCGTGAGCTGTTCGTTCTCATCCACGTAAGCGAGCCAGCCGTTCGCTCCCGGGGATGTCGCCCATGCATGTGGACTCGTGGATGACAACGAGACCATCGCCATGGCAGCGATGATGATCAGTTTGCGGAGCACCCGAGCCTCCCCCTGGATCCCGTTCGTCCGGGCGATGCTACGTCGGTCAGTATCAACTCATTCCTGCGCCCTGAGGTCGAACCTTGGCACCCCTGAACGAACCGCAACCTGGATTTCGCCTCTGGCCTGCGGTGGTGTAGCCTGCGGAGGTTCCCGGTTTGAATGGAGATTCAACACATGGCATCGCAGGTGAACCGGTACGACGCGATCGTGATCGGCGGGGGGCACAACGGGCTGGTCGCGGCCGCCTACCTCGCGAAGCACGGGGCCCGGACGGTGGTGCTCGAGTCCCGGCACAAGACGGGCGGGGCCGCCGACACGATGAGCCCGTGGGACGACGCCCCGGACATCAAGGTCACGACCCTCAGCTACGTCATGAGCCTGATGCCGCCGTCGATCCAACGGGACCTGCAGCTGCAACGCTTCGGGTACAAGGTCTTCCCGCAGGGCATGGGCTACCTCCCGCACCCGAACGGAGCCTCGATCATCCAGCACGAGGACGAGGACACCACGCGGGAGTCGATCCGACGGTTCTCGAAGAAGGACGCGGACGCGTACTTCGCGTTCGAGGAGTGGATCGGGCGCATCGCGAACATCCTGGGCCCGATGCTGATGCAGACACCGCCGCGGCTGGGGTCGAAGAAGCCACGTGACCTGAAGGACGTGGCGCAGCTCGGATGGACGCTCCGCAAGGAGCTCGACGAGCGAACCGTCGCCGACATCACCCGGCTGTTCACGATGAGCGCGAGCGATCTGCTCGAGCGCTGGTTCGAGTCCCGGGTCGTGAAGGGGTTCATGGCGGTGAACGGCATCATCGGGACCTGGGCGGGGCCCGACGCCCCCGGGACCGCGTACGTGCTGATGCACCACTCGGTCGGCGACATCGGCGACGGCAAGGTCGCGGAGTGGGGCTACCCCGAGGGCGGCATGGGCGCGGTGAGCGCCGCGTGCGAGCAGGCCGCGAGGTTCTTCGGTGCCGAGATCCGCGTGAGCTCGCCGGTGCAGCGGGTGCAGACGTCGAACGGCCGCGTCCGCGGGGTCGTGCTCGACAGCGGCGAGGAGATCAGCGCGCCGGTCGTGGTCACCGCGTGCCACCCGAAGATCACGTTCCTCGAGCAGCTGTCCGAGAGCGAGCTGCCGGCCGAGTTCGTCGAGGACATCCGCCACTGGAAGACGCGCAGCGGCACCGTAAAGATCAACCTGGCGCTCTCGGAGCTGCCCGAGTTCACGGCCGATCCCGGGTTCGATCCCCAGATCCACGGCGGAGCGATCCAGATCCTCGACGACGACGACTATCTCGAGAAGGCGTTCCAGGAAGCGCGGTTCGGGAAGGCGGCCACGCTCCCGTTCAGCGACACGGCGATCCCGACCGTCTTCGACAAGACCCTCGCGCCGGAGGGCGTGCACGTGATGAGCATGTTCACCCAGTGGGTGCCCCAGGAGTGGGCGGACGAAGACGGCCACGACGCCGAGCTCGAGGCCTACGCGGACCGCTTGATCGATCGCGTGAACGACGTGGCGCCGAACTTCAAGGGTTCGATCACGCACCGGCAGATCATCGGCCCACGCCAGATGCAGACCGACTGGGGGTTGATCGGCGGCAACATCTTCCACGGCGAGCTGACGGTGGACCAGCTGTTCCACATGCGCCCGGCCGTGGGCTACGCCGACTACCGCACCCCGATCACCGGCCTGTACCAGGCGTCGAGCGCGACCCACGCCGGCGGCGGCGTGACCGGCATGCCGGGCCACCACTGCGTCCGCGAGATCCTGAAGGACAAGGCGCTCAAGAAGCTGAAGGCGTAGCGCGCATCAGCAGGCGCTCAAGAAGCTGAAGATGTAGCGCTACAGCAGGTCGCTCGGGTGGTCTTCCTCTTCGGGATGGCGGGAGATCTCGACCACCCGGACGTCTTCGTCCTTGAGCAGGTCCTCGACCCGCGCTCGGATCGACTCCGTCTGAGAGCCGGCGGCGGCGACGACCGTCTCGTGGGTCAAGACCTCGGGGTCGACGAGCATCGACGCCCGGAACAACGATCCCAACGGCGGGAAGGATCCGAGCTCGATCTCTGGGAAGGATCCGGCGACCTCCTCCTCGCTGGCGAGCCGGGCGTGCGCGTCGCCGGTCGCGAGGTGCACGCGGCGCATGTCGAGCCGCCGTGACGCCGGAACGACCGCCAAGACGTGACCGTCGCCGGTGTCGAGCACGATCGTCTTGAGGACCTCGTCCGCCTGGATGCCGAGGGCGAGCGCTTCCTCGAGCGAGGTCACCGCGCGCGGATGGGTGACGACCTCGAACCGGATACCCCGACGCTGCAGGTGCTCCGTCACCGCAGACATCCGGGTCACCTCCCCTCCGATGACTGCTGATGACCTCAGCGTAGACCCGTCCATGTGCCTCGTGCCACGGGTCCCCCGAGGCTCGGCCCGCTCTTCCCATGCGGGGTAGGCTTCGTGGACCGTTGCGGGGAAGGGGCCCATGGCTGCCGAGGCGAAGGACCTGGATGCGCTGAGCGTCACCACGATCCGGACGCTCTGTATCGATGCGATCCAGGCGGCGAACTCGGGCCACCCCGGCACCCCGATGGGGATGGCGCCGGTCGCCTACACCTTGTGGCAGCGCGTCCTCCGCTTCGATCCCGGCGATCCGATCTGGCCGAACCGTGACCGATTCGTCTTGAGCGAGGGGCACGCCTCCACGCTGCTGTGGTCCCTGCTCCACCTCGCGAGGGTGCAGGCCGTCGACCCCGACTACGAGGTCCTGGGGCGGCCCGCGGTGGAGCTCGAGGACCTGAAGACGTTCCGTCAGCTCGGATCGAAGTGTCCCGGGCACCCCGAGTACCGCTGGACGAGCGGCGTCGAGACCACCACCGGGCCCCTCGGGCAAGGCGTCGCGACCTCCGTCGGCATGGCCGTCGCCTCGAAGTGGCTCGCCGCCCGATACAACGTCGGCGGCTTCACGATGTTCGACTTCAACGTCTACGCGCAGGCCGGCGACGGCTGCATGATGGAGGGCATCTCGTCGGAGGCCGCATCGTTCGCCGCGCACCAGGGCCTGTCGAACCTGTGCTGGATCTACGACAGCAACCGCGTGACGATCGAGGGCCACACCGACATCACGTTCACCGAGGACGTCGCCGCTCGCTTCACCGCCTATGGGTGGAACGTGGTCACGGTCTCCGACGCCAACGACCTGGATGCGGCCGGGCGTGCGTTCGACGACTTCCAGGCCGAACACGAACGTCCCACCTTGATCCTGGTCCACAGCCACATCGGGTACGGCTCACCGAAGGTGGAGGACACGCCGCAGGCGCACGGCGAGCCGCTCGGACCCGACGAGGTGAAGGCCACGAAGCGTGAGTACGGCTGGCCCGAGGACACGCAGTTCCTGGTCCCTCCCGAGGTCTATGAGCACTTCGAAGCCGGCATCGGCGCCCGCGGGCACGCGGCGCGCGAGGCGTGGCAGGCCACCCTCGAGGAGTACCGGAACGCCCACCCCGAGCTCGCGGCCGAGATCGACCAGATGCAGCGCCGCGAGCTGCCCGAGGGCTGGGAGGACGAGATCCCGACGTTCCCGCCCGACGACAAGGGGCTGGCAACTCGCGACTCGTCGGGACAGGTGCTGAACGCGATCGCGCACCGCGTGCCATGGCTGCTGGGCGGGTCTGCCGATCTCGCGCCCTCGACGAAGACGCGTCTCACGTTCGACGTAGCCGGTGACTTCGAGCCCGACGCCCGTTCCGGTCGCAACTTCCACTTCGGGATCCGCGAGCATGCGAGCGCCGCGATCGCGAACGGCATGTCCGTGTCGAAGCTCCGCCCGTACTGGTCCGGGTTCCTGATCTTCTCCGATTACGCGCGGGGATCGATCCGGCTCTCGGCCCTGATGGAGATCCCCGTGATCCACGTGTTCACGCACGACTCGATCGGGGTCGGGGAGGACGGCCCGACCCATCAGCCGGTGGAGCAGCTCGCGTCGCTGCGTGCGATGCCCGGCCTCCTCGTGTTCCGGCCTGCGGATGCGAACGAGGTGGTCGAGAGCTGGCGCGTGGTGATGCAGCTCCAGCACGAGCCGGCGGCGTTGATCCTGTCTCGCCAGGCGCTCCCGACCCTCGATCGAACCGTCGTCGCGCCGGCCGACGGGGTGGCGCGCGGCGCGTACGTCCTGGCCGACGTCGACGGCGGCACGCCGGACGTGATCCTGATGGCGACCGGCAGCGAGGTCCAACTCGCGCTCGCCACGCGCGACGACCTCGCGGCCGAAGGGATCGGCGCCCGCGTCGTGAGCATGCCCTGCTGGGAGCTCTTCGACCGGCAGCCGCAGGCGTATCGCGACGAGGTGTTACCGCCGTCCGTCCGTGCTCGCGTCGGGATCGAACAGGCGTCGTCCCTGGGATGGGATCGATACGTGGGTGATGACGGGGCCGTCGTGGCGATGCATACGTTCGGCGCGTCGGCACCGCTGAAGCAGCTGCTGACCAAGTTCGGATTCACCCCCGATGCCGTCACTCAGGTCGCGCGGGAGCGTGTCGCGGCGGTGCGCTCCGGTGCGGGAAAGGCACGAGACGCATGAAGGCGACCGAGAAGCTCCGCGAGGCCGGCCAGAGCTTGTGGCTCGACAACATCACGCGAGCGATGCTCGACAGTGGAGAGCTCCGGCGCTACCTGGGTGACTACTCGATCACGGGTCTCACCTCGAACCCGTCGATCTTCGACAAGGCGATCGGCTCGGGTGTGTACGACGACGCGATCCGCGAGAAGGCCACGTCGGGCGTTGCCGGTGAGGACCTGTTCTTCGAGCTCGCCGTCGAGGACCTGCAGCGGGCCGCCGACGTGTTCCGTCCGATCCACGATGCGACCGACGGCGTCGACGGATGGGTGTCGCTCGAGGTCTCGCCGGCGCTCGCCTACGACACGGAGGCGACGGTGCGCGAGGCCAAGGCGCTGCACGAGCGAGCCGACCGGCCGAACCTGTTCATCAAGATCCCGGGTACGGCACCAGGGCTGCCCGCGATCGAGGAGTGCATCGCGGCCGGGGTTCCCGTGAACGTCACCCTGCTCTTCTCGGCCGACCAGTACCTCGCGGCGGCCGACGCGTACCTGAAGGGGATCGAACGTCGGCGCGAACAGGGTCTCGACCCCGCGGTGGGTTCCGTGGCCTCCGTGTTCATGTCGCGATGGGACGTCGCGGTCGTCGATCGCGTTCCCGACGACCTGAAGGACCAGCTCGCCCTCGCCGTCGGCTTGAAGACGTACGCGGCCTACCGTTCGCTGATGGATTCCGATCGCGTCCAAAGACTGGCGAACGCCGGCGGCCGGACACAGCGGCTGCTGTGGGCCAGCACCAGCACGAAGGACCCGAAGGCCTCGGACACGCTGTACGTGCACGGGCTCGGGGCCCCCTTCACGGTGGATACGATGCCCGACGAGACGCTGAGGGCGTTCGCCGACCACGGGGAGGTGGGGGAACCGATGCCCGCCGACGGGGGGAACGCGGACGAGCTGCTGGCTCGGTTCGCCGATGCAGGTGTGGACGTGGACGCTCTGGCGGCCGACCTGCAGACGCAGGGAGCGAAGGCCTTCGTCGAGAGCTGGAACGAGCTGCTGGCGACGATCGACGGGGCGAGCCATGCCGGCAGCTAGCCCCGCCAGGCTCACCGAGCTGCCGGCCTGGAAGGCGCTCCTGGACCACCACGAGGAGATCGCCGACCGGCACCTCCGCGACCTGTTCGCCGACGACCCGGGCCGTGGCAAGCGCCTCGTCGCCGAGGGAGCGGGCCTCTACCTGGACTATTCGAAGCATCGGATCACGGATGAGACCGTTCGCCTCCTGCTGCGGCTCGCCGAGGAGTGCGGCCTCCGTGATCGCATCGACGCGATGTTCCGTGGTGATCACATCAACGTCTCGGAGGATCGCGCGGTGCTGCACGTCGCGCTCCGGATGCCTCGGGATGCGACGCTCGTCGTCGACGGGGTGGACGTCGTCGCCGAGGTCCACGACGTGCTCGATCGGATGTCGGCGTTCGCCGATCGGGTCCGCTCCGGCGAGTGGACCGGGCACACGGGCCGGCCGATCCGCAACGTGATCAACATCGGGATCGGGGGATCGGACCTCGGTCCAGTGATGGCCTACGAGGCGCTCCGGCACTTCAGCCGGCGCGACATGACGTTCCGGTTCGTCTCGAACATCGACGGGACCGACATCGTCGAGGCCACCCGGGATCTGGACGCGGCCGAGACGTTGTTCATCGTGTCGTCCAAGACGTTCACGACCCTCGAGACGATGACGAACGCGGGCTCGGCCAGGTCGTGGACGCTGGACGCTCTCGGGGGCGACGAGTCGGCGATCGCGAGGCACTTCGTCGCGGTCTCCACCAACGCCGATGGCGTTTCGGCGTTCGGGATCGACACCGCGAACATGTTCGGGTTCTGGGAGTGGGTCGGCGGCCGCTACTCGATGGACTCGGCGATCGGCCTGTCGACCATGCTCGCGATCGGGCCCGATGCGTTCCGCGACATGCTCGCCGGGTTCCATGAGATGGATGAGCACTTCCGCACGACGCCGTTCGAGCGGAACCTGCCGGTGCTCATGGGGCTGCTCGCGGTGTGGTACGGGGACTTCTTCGATGCGCAGACGGTCGGCGTGATGCCGTACGAGCGATACCTGAAGCGCTTCCCCGCGTACCTGCAGCAGCTCACGATGGAGTCGAACGGGAAGCACGTCACCCTCGAGGGTGAGCGGGTCCAGGTCCAGACCGGCCCGATCTATTGGGGAGAGCCGGGCACGAACGGCCAGCACTCGTTCTACCAGCTGATCCACCAGGGCACGAAGCTGATCCCGCTCGATCTGATCGGATTCGGCAAGCCCCTGAACCCGCTCGGTCCCCATCACGACGACCTCATGTCGAACGTGTTCGCGCAGGCCGAGGCGCTGGCCTTCGGCAAGACCCCGGACGAGGTGCGCGCCGAAGGCACCCCCGACGCCCTGGTGCCGCACCGAACGATGGAGGGGAACCGGCCGACCACGACGATCCTGGCCGAGCAGCTCTCGCCGCACACGCTGGGCACCCTGGTGGCGCTGTACGAGCACAACGTGTTCACGCAGGGCACGATCTGGGGGATCGACTCGTTCGATCAATGGGGCGTCGAGCTCGGCAAGGTGCTCGCCAAGCGCATCATCCCCGAGCTGCAGGCGACCGATGACCCCGACCTGCAGCACGATGGTTCGACCAACGCGCTGATCCGCCGGTACCGAGCGCTGCGAGACGCATGAGCACGCCGTCGACCTCGGCCACCTCGTCCCGACCGGCGACGCCCTCGTCCGGGCCCTCCGATGCGCTCGTGATCTTCGGGATCACGGGCGATCTCGCGAAGAAGATGACGTTCGTCTCGTTGTACCGGCTCGAGCGGCGGCACGAGCTGACCTGCTCGATCGTCGGCGTGGCGATCGACGACCTGAGCGACGACCAGCTCCGCGATCACGCCCGAACCTCGATCGCCGCCGACGGCGAGACCGTGGACGAGGAGGTCTTCGGCCGACTCGCGGCGCGCATGACCTACGTGTCCGGCGACTACGCGAAGTCAGAGACGTACGAGCGGCTGGCGACGCGCCTCGGCACCGTCGAGCGTCCCACCTTCTACCTGGAGATCCCGCCGTCGCTGTTCGCACGCGTCGTGCAGGGGCTGCACGACGCGGGTCTCACCACGACCGCACGCATCGTGATCGAGAAGCCGTTCGGGCACGACCTCGCCTCGGCTCGTGCGCTGAACGCCACGCTGCGAGGCCTGGTGGACGAGTCCCAGCTGTACCGGATCGACCACTTCTCGGGTAAGGAGCCGGTGCTGGACATCCTGGCGCTCCGGTTCACGAACTCGATCTTCGAGCCGCTGTGGAACCGCAACTACGTCGAGTCGGTCCAGATCACGATGGCGGAGGACTTCGGCGTCGACGATCGCGGTTCGTTCTACGACCCCGTCGGCGCCCTGAGGGACGTCGTGCAGAACCACCTGCTGCAGGTGCTGGCCCTGGTCGCGATGGAGCCGGCGTCGAGCCTCGAGACCGAGCCGTTGCGTGACAAGAAGGAGGAGGTGTTCCGGGCCATCCCGAACGCCGACCCGTCGCGCTACGTACGAGGGCAGTACGAGGGATACCTCGACGTACCGGGCGTTGCCTCCGGGTCCACGACGGAGACCTACGCGGCCATGGCCCTTCGGGTGGAGAACTGGCGATGGGCCGGCGTGCCGTTCTTCATCCGAGCGGGCAAGGCGATGGCCATGACCGCCACCGAGGTCCGAGTCGTGTTCCATCGCTCGCCCATGTTCGGCACGCTGCACGAGCTGTCGCACGTTGGGCCGAACGAGCTGGTGGTCCGGATCGAACCCGACCCGGGGGCTCGGATCAGGGTGCACGTGAAGAAGCCGGGGGCCGCGTCGCTCGACGAGGTGTCGCTCGATCTGCTGTTCAGTCAGCAGGTGGGCGAGATGCCCACGCCGTACGAGCGTCTCCTCTCCGACGCCATGAAAGGCGAAGGACGCCTGTTCACGAGAGAGGACGCGGTCGAGGAGACCTGGCGCATCGTGCAGCCGCTCCTCGACGCCCCGTCGGCGGTGATCCCGTATCCGAAGGGGTCGATGGGACCCGAGCAGGCGAACGCGCTGGTCGCGGGCCACAGCCCGTGGCGCGACCCCTGGCTCGGGGATCGGTGAGGTCGACGACATCGGGGCGAGACGAGGAGGAGCCACGCGATGACCACGGACAGGCCGATGCAGTTGGGGATGGTGGGGCTGGGCCGGATGGGCTCGAACCTGGTGCGCCGGCTCATGCGCGACGGACATCGGTGCGTCGTCTACGACGTGAACCCGGAGGCGGTCGAGACGATGGCGAAGGTCGGTGCCACCGGCACCGGCTCGGTCGCCGAGTTCGTCACTGCGCTCGAGGCGCCGCGTGCGGTCTGGATCATGGTTCCTGCCGGGGACATCACCGACCGCACGATCGAGGGTCTGGCCGAGCATCTTGAGGCCGGGGACATGCTGATCGACGGCGGCAACACGTACTACCGCGACGACCTTCGCCATGCCGCCGCCCTGAAGGACAAGGGCATCCACCACATCGACTGCGGAACGAGCGGCGGGGTGTGGGGGCTGGACCGAGGCTTCTGCCTGATGATCGGTGCGGAGGACGACGTGTTCTCGCACCTGGAGCCGATCTTCGCGTCGATCGCGCCCGGGATCGACGAGGCGCCGCGCACGCCCGGCCGTGCGGGCGAGCCCACGATGGCCGAGCGCGGGTACCTGCACTGCGGGCCCAACGGCGCCGGCCACTTCGTGAAGATGGTGCACAACGGCATCGAGTACGGCCTCATGGCCGCGTACGCGGAGGGATTCAACATCCTGAAGAACGCGAACGCGGGATCGGTCGAGCGGACGGCCGACGCCGAAACCGCCCCCCTCGAGCATCCCGAGTTCTATCGCTACGACATCGACGTCGCCGAGGTGTCGGAGGTGTGGCGCCGTGGCAGCGTGATCGCGTCGTGGCTGCTCGATCTGTCCGCGAGCGCGTTCCATGCCTCGCCCGACCTCGCCGGTTTCGAGGGACGGGTGTCGGACTCCGGCGAAGGGCGTTGGACCGCGATCGCGGCGATCGACGAGGGGGTTCCGGCGCCGGTGCTGTCGACGGCGTTGTACTCGCGGTTCGCGTCTCGTGACCTGGATCTGTTCGCGAACAAGGTGCTCTCGGCCATGCGCAAGGAGTTCGGTGGTCACGACGAGAAGTCGTCGTGACCCTGAACGTCGAGATCCTGCCCGATCCGGACGCGGTCGCCGCGCGCGGCGCCGACCTGGTGGCGTCGCTCACGCACCAGGTCGTCGCCTCGTCGGGCCGGTGCTCGTTCGCGGTGAGCGGTGGACACACGCCGTGGGCCATGTTCGAACGCCTCCGCTCGATCGACGTGCCGTGGGAGCACGTCGCCGTGTATCAGGTGGACGAGAGGGTGGCGCCCGAGGGCGATCCCGATCGGAACCTCACCCACCTGATGGCCAGCCTGCCCGCCGGCGGGGATGCCGAGGTCCACCCGATGCCGGTGAACGACGAGGATCTCGAACGTGCGGCCGCGGGCTACGCGACGTCGCTGCCGGAACGCTTCGACCTCGTGCATCTGGGTCTCGGGCCCGACGGGCACACGGCGTCGCTCGTCCCGGGCGATCCTGTGCTCGAGGTGCGCGATCGCGCCGTCGCCGTGACCCAGCCGTATCAGGGGCATCGCCGGATGACGCTCACCTATCCCGTGCTCGACCGCGCCGGTGTGGTGGTCTGGCTGGTGACCGGGGCGGACAAGGCCGACGCGCTCCGACGACTGCGAGCCCGCGATCCGGCGATCCCCGCCGGTCGCGTGCACACGGGCGATCAGCGGGTGGTCTGCGACGCAGCCGCCGCAGGGTAGCGGATCGGCTCGTTCTCGGCGTCAGGGCTCCCTCGAGCCGACGGTCCGGCGCTCGACCTCACCCCCTCGGCCGATCACCACCTCGGCGGTCATCTCCGGCGGGAACAATCCGTGCGCGACCACGCCCGGTACGGCGTCGAACCGGGTCGCCAGCGACCGCGGGTCGCCCACCTCCGCCTGGAAGTCGGCGATGATCCCCCCGTCCGGACTGCGGGGGACGTCGCGGAGCGTGACGTTCCCCAGGTCGCGGAGCGTCGCGGCGAGCCCGAACGCCATGAGCTCGAGCGGCACGGGGGGATGCACGCGCTGGACGAGCTTGCTCGGGTCCACGATCACGACGAACCGCTCCGCTGTCGCCGCCACGCGCTTCTCCCGTGTATGTGCCGCACCGCCACCCTTGACGATCCACCCCGCATCGTCGACCTGGTCCGCACCGTCGATCGCCAGGTCGAGCCGGTCGAGGCCCTGCGTGCCCTCGAACGACTCGACCTCCAAGCCGAGCGATCGCGCCTGTTCCTGTGTGCGGATCGAGGTGGCGACACACCGAAGCGACAGGTGGCGGGCGGCGATCGCCGGGAGGAGGTAGGCGACCGTCGAGCCGGTCCCGAGGCCCAGGCGCATCCCGTCCTCGACGAGCGTGGCGGCGAACTCCGCCGCGATCCGCTTGTCGTCGTCGACGTCGCTCGTTGAACCGGGCACCGGCGGCGACGCTATCACAAGGCTTCCGGCACAGAGCCTCCGCGCCGGCGTCCTCTCGATCCGTTAGCCCGATGGCTGTAGGCGCTCCTTCGGCCGGCGTCCCCCCGCCGGAGCGACCGACCTTCGTCGGAGGCAGAAAGGGCCGAAGGTCCTATGAGGAACTCCCTCCCGGTACCCGAAACCAGGTAGCGACGCATCCCTAGAGCCCGGGAGGGGTGGATCACGATGCGACAGTGGGAACTCATCGGCATCACGGACACCGTGCCGACGCCGCCCCCGCCGCCGCGAACGCGGTTCGCGGGCGCCGCGTCGATCGGCTCGGTCGCGGATGGACGGCCGGTGTTCTTCTGGACCACCGACACCGCACTTCGGCTGCGCACCGTCACGGGCGCGGCCACGGAGGTGATCGGCCTGCCCTACACGAAGACGGAGGGGCGGGACCTGATCTCGGTGTTCGGTATGGAGGGGCCGAGCCTGGCCCTGTTGGACGCGCACGTGTCGGCGCTGAACGGCGAGACCGCCGAGTTCACGCTCGAAGGGTCACGCGCCACCGTTCGCTGCCAGGTCGCCCCGACGCACGACGCGCTCGAGCGCGTGACCGGGACCTTCTGCTTGGCGGTCAGCGTCGAGAAGGTCGACCTGCGCGACGCGCCGGAGCACGCGGCGGTGGCGTAAGGACGGGAGGGGGCCCCGCCCGCAGGGCCTACTCCTTGAACGACGACACGGCCCCGAGGATCCTCTCCGTCTCCTCGGGGCCGTGCGTCGTTCCCAGCGTCCAGAGCTCGTAGCCCGACGGCGGCAGGTACACGCCGTGCGCCAGCATGTGGTGGAACAAGCGCGCGTAGCGTCCGTGATCGGCGGCGCTCGCGTCCCCGAAGTTCCGCACGGGCCGGTCCGTGAAGAAGACGCTGAACATCGATCCCGCCTGCTCGATCGTTGCGTCGATGCCGGCATCTGCGAACGCCGCGATCATCCCGTCGGTGATCGTTCCGGCGGTTCGTTCGAGCTGCGGATACGGGTCGGTCGTCCTGGCAAGGTCGAGCGTCGCGATCCCGGCGGCGACCGCCACGGGGTTCCCGCTGAGCGTTCCCGCCTGATAGACGGGTCCCTGTGGAGCGAGTTGGTCCATCACATCTGCCCGCCCGCCGAACGCCGCGCAGGGGAACCCGCCACCCATGACCTTGCCGAGCGCCGTCAGGTCCGGCGTGACCCCGAAGACCGTTTGGGCTCCGCCATACGCGATGCGGAAACCGGTGATCACCTCGTCGAACAGCAGCATGGCGCCGGTGCGGTCGCACAGATCCCGCAACCCCGCCAAGAACCCTGGTTCCGGCGGAACGACCCCCATGTTCGCGGCGACCGGCTCCACGGCGACGACCGCGATCGTCTCACCGTGCTCGGCGAACAGCCGTCGCACGGCGTCGAGGTCGTTGAAGGGCGCCAGGAGCGTGTCACGTGCCGCGCCCTCGGTCACCCCCGGCGACGAAGGGATACCGAGCGTCGCGAGGCCGCTGCCCGCTCCCTTGGCGAGCAGCGAGTCCGAATGCCCGTGGTAGCACCCCTCGAACTTCACCAGGAGGTCTCGTCCGGTGACGCCCCGGGCCAGCCGGATCGCGCTCATCGCGGCCTCGGTGCCGCTGTTGACGAGGCGGACCTTGTCGACGCCGGGCACGGCGTCGACGATGCGCTCGCAGAGCTCGACCTCGGCCTCGGTGGGAGCGCCGAACGACGTGCCGCGTTCGGCCGCCCGGATCGCCGCCTCGACGATCACGGGATGGGCGTGGCCGAACAGCAGGGCTCCCCAGGACTGCACCACGTCCACGTACCGGGTGCCGTCGACGTCGATCAGGTACGCACCCTCGCCCCGCTCGACGAACACCGGCGTGCCGCCGACGCCCCCGAACGCTCGAACCGGCGAGTTCACGCCGCCGGGGATCGCTGCGGCCGCGCGCGCGAACAACTCCTCGGATCTCGTCACGGCGCCGATGCTATCGGGCCGGCGATGCGGTCCGAGGGCCTCGGGCCCGGTGTGCGATGGGCGAGCTAGCCCTCCGCCGCGAGCCACGCGGCGGCGTCCTTGGCGTGGTACGTGAGGATGAGGTCGGCGCCCGCTCGTCGGATCGAGGTCAGGGTCTCCAGCACCGTTCGCCGCTCGTCGAGCCACCCGTTCAGGGCCGCCGCCTTCACCATCGCGTACTCGCCGCTCACGTGGTACGCGGCGAGAGGGAAACCGGTGGCCTCCTTCGCCGACGTGATCACGTCCAGGTACGGGACCGCGGGCTTGACCATGACGATGTCAGCCCCCTCGTCGATGTCGGTCCGGATCTCGCGGAGGGCCTCGTGCGCGTTCGCGGGGTCCTGCTGGTAGCCCGTCCGGTCGCCGAACCGCGGCGCGCACTCGGCGGCGTCGCGGAACGGACCGTAGAACGCGCTCGCGAACTTGGCCGCGTAGGCGATGATGCCGACGTCTGTGCTCTTGGCCGCGTCCAGAGCCTCGCGGATCGCCGCCACCTGTCCGTCCATCATCCCGCTCGGACCCACCAGGTGCGTCCCAGCCTCGGCTTGCGCGACGGCGATCCGCCGGTAGCACTCGAGGGTTGCGTCGTTGTCCACCTCACCGGCATCGGTCAGCACGCCGCAATGCCCGTGGTCGGTGTACTCGTCGAGGCACAGGTCGGCGATCACGACGTGGTCGTCGCCGAGCTCCTCGCGCAGGAGCGCGAGCGCCTGCTGCGCGATCCCGTCGGGGTTCCACGCCTCGAAGCCCTCGGCGTCCTTGCGCTCGGGCACGCCGAAGAGCATGAAGGCGAGGACGCCCTTGCTCGCGATCTCGACGGCCTCCTTGCGGAGGGACTCGAGCGTGTGCTGGGACTGGCCCGGCATCGAGCCGATCGGGACCGGCTCGGTCACGCCCTCCTTCACGAACAGCGGCGCGATCAGGTGCCGGGGCGCCAGGTCGGTCTCGCGGATCAGCGCCCGGAGCGCGGGCGTGCGGCGCATCCGGCGGGGGCGCTGGCGTGGGTAGGCCATGGACCTCGATGATAGAGCGTCGCGAGAGCGCGCTTCGGGGAGGTGGGGGGATGGAAGGGGCGATGGTCCAGCGCATCCCACCCGGCGAGCGGGTCGAGGGCCCCTCGACGGCGGGGATGGTCCGGTCGCAGGCGGTGGCGTCGGAACGGATGTGGGCGGGGCTCGTCCGGACCGAGCCGGGCATGGTCTCGGGCTGGCACCACCACGGCGACCACGAGTCCGCGATCTATGTGCTGTCGGGGACGTTGCGGATGGAGTTCGGGCCCGGCGGGAGCGATGCGTTCGACGCCGGACCCGGGGACTTCGTCTACGTGGGCCGCGCCGCCGTGCACCGCGAGGGCAATCCGAGCGACGAGCCGGCCGACATCGTCGTGGTTCGGGCGGGCGGCGGCGCGAGCGTGTTCAACGTCGCCGGGCCGGATCCGGCGTAGCAGGCCGCAGGGCGCGCTCGACCGCGGCGACGAGGCCTTCGATCGTGTGCGGCGAGGCCACCGCGTGCACGCGCAGGCCATGCTCCCGCGCCTCTCGCGCCGTGACCGGGCCGATGCAGACGATCTTCGGATCGCCCCTCACGGCCCCGAGCGCGCCGACGAACCCCCTCACCGTCGACGCGCTCGAGAAGGTCACGGCGTCGACCTCGCCCCGCTCCAGCGCCGCCCGCGCCTCGGCAGGGAGGCGCCGCACGAGCCGCGTTCGGTAGGCGTCCACCCGCGTCGGGCGCCAGCCCTTGCGTTCGAGCGCGTCCTCGAGGCCCTCGGGCGCGACGTCTGCGCGCGGCGTCAGGACGCGGCCCTGCCCGCGAGGGAAGATGCGCGCGAGCGCCTCGGTCGTGAACGTCTTCGGGATCAGGTCGGCGTCGCGGCGACTCCAGCGCCGAAACGCCTCGGCGGTGCCCTCGCCGACCGCGGCAACCCTGGCGCGGACCTCGCGCGGCCGCAGGTGATCGGACAGGACCTGGATCGTACGCGGGCTCGTCAGCGTCACCCAGGCGAACGAGCCATCGGAGAGCTCGGCGAGCGCCCTCGTGAGGGCGGCCGAACGCACGGGGGCGAGCTCGATCCCGGGCGCGACGATCGGCCGCGCGCCCCGACGGCGCAGCAGCGTAGCGAGCTCGTCGGCCTCGGGCCTCGGCCGGGTCACGAGCACGGTCCGCCCGGCGAGCGTCCTCGATGGAGCCGTCACGGCCGGACGAGCCCGAGGATCTCGTCGGCGCCGCCGGCGGACAGGTCGAGGGCGGCGATCTCGGCGGCCTCGACCGGCGTCGCGGCCTCGACCTCGGCGCGGGCGAAGCGGCCGCCGTCTGGCGTGAGCGCGATCGCGACCATGCGGATGCCGGCC
>Ga0081455_10000272_pt1 | contig 68362 bp, 103 predicted proteins | sample TabmetS3T2R1_FD_70207 | JGI IMG/M metagenome (GOLD analysis project Ga0081455, IMG submission 70207) | Tabebuia heterophylla rhizosphere microbial communities from the University of Puerto Rico - S3T2R1 | ecosystem: Host-associated > Plants > Roots > Rhizosphere ...
GCGCGGAGGAGGCGTCGCGGTTCGTCGCCGCGGAGGCGCTCGACGCGGTCGAGGCAGCGGGCGAGGTCGAGGGGGGCGACGACCCGGTGCTGGCCGAGCGGCTCGCGGAACTGTTCGCGGCTGCGAACGCGACCGTGCCGGACAGCTACCGGCCGCGCAAGGTTCAGGCGATGCTCGCGGGCAGGAGCGAGGGGGAGCGCCGCCAGATCGTGCTCGACCTCGTGACGTTCATCGAGCAGAACGGCGGCGTGGTGCCGTCCGAGCCTGCCGACTCGACGGTGGACGACCCGAACGAGGAGATCGAGGAGGCCGAGTTCACGACCATCGAACCGGATCGGCAGGAGCCGCTGCCGGACGAGTAGCCTTGTCCGTCCGACCCGGTCGGGAGAATCGCCGCTACCCGACCAGGAGGCACGGATGCAGTCGCCGCAGGAGCCGTACCCGCTCGCTCGCAAGCTCTACCCGATGCTCCGGCAGAGCGTGCTCCAGAGCTTCGATCAATGTGCCCTGCTGTCGCGGTTCGAGCGCGAGTACCGCGGCGGCTGGAGCTACTCGTGGCAGGCGAGAGGGGATCTTTTCCACAGGTTTGCCGCGCGGGCGATGGCCGAGATGTACCGGCAGGGCGAGAACACCATCGAGGTCGATGTCGCGCTCGCGATCCTGCACGAGACGCTTCGCCAGCAGGACGTGGACCGCGTCTGCCCGAACTGCGAGGGCACGCGCATCCGCAAGGGCGTCACGAAGATGGGCTTCCGGCTCTGCTTGGACTGCAAGCACCGGTTCGAGACGGAGATCATCGTCGTCCCGATGGCGGAGGTGCAGGAGCTTTACTGGGTGGTGAAGAAGTGGGCGCACGACAACGCCTGGTCGATCCAGAACCTCGTGGACGTAGAGCACCGGCTCAAGGCGAACGTCGAGTACCCGAACCCCTACGGCGGCTACGTCGAGCGGACGCTGACCGGCCAGATCGACGCGCTGGAGATCGAGGGCGAGCACGCCGAGCACGCGATCATCCTCGACTGGAAGGACATGTGGGGGCTGCCCGCGCCGACCGACGTGTCGTTCGAGGGCTACTTCCAGCAGCGGTTCTACGGCTGGCTCGTGATGCGGAACTACCGCTCGGTCGAGAGCGTCACGACGCGGGAGTTCTACGTCCGGTTCAGTCAACCCCGCGAGGCGACCGTCTACCGCTACCAACTGGACGACCTGGAGGCGGAGATCGCGGCGCTCGTGGAGCGGTTCGACCGGACCGTCCAGGAGCGCGTCTACGTGCCTTCGCCGGGCAAGCACTGCTCGTTCTGCCCGACGCCGCAGAAGTGCCCGATCCCGGCAGACGCGCGCGGCGACGGCGCGATCACGAGCCGTGAGCAGGCCGAGCTTGCCGCGGCGACGGTGGTCGTGGCGGAGATGACGCTGGAGAAGCGCCGCCGGGCGCTCAAGGCGTGGTGCGGCCAGCACGGGCCGGTCGAGGTGAAGAACGCGAAGGGCCGGACGGTGATGGGCTTCCGGCCGCACCCGCGCACGCTGCGGCCCGACCCGGAGGAGATCGAGCAGGCGGAGCGGTACAAGGGCGCGCCGCTGACCGCGCACGAGATCCGGGGGCTGTACCGGACGGTCGAGGCGACCCGCTTCGAGTCGTACACGCCCGATCCGCGCCTGGAGTCCGAGGAGGACGAGCGGCTGCTCGCCTCGCTGGCCGAGTCGCTGGCGCAGGCGACGGCGGCGTAAGCGAGAGAGGGGCACGCCCAGTACCCCTCCCTCGCAAGAGCGGCGGGCTACGCCTTGCCGCCCGTGCCGATGCGGTCGTTCTGCTCCAGTGCCTCCACAAGCTGCCGCTTGTCGGCACCGTCCGGGACGGTGATGCCGCGCTTCTGCGCCTCCTGCACCAACTCCTGCTGCGACTTGGAGTTGTAGTCCTGGCCCTGCATGACCCCTCCTCTGTGTGGACGAGGAGACGTACCCCGCCATGCCCGCCGCTAGTCCTTCCTCGTCCGGCGCACGATGTAGGGTCGCACGGTGCCCGACCGAGAGTTCACCTTCATCGTCCGGGCGAGCGAGGGGCACCCGATGGAGTGGCTCCCGGCGACCTACAGCGAGGAGGAGCTTGCCTACATGCGCGCCTGCATCCGGCGGGTGGAGGTGATGCCGCCGGGGCCGGAGCGCACCGCGCTACTGAACGAGATGCTCGTGACCCACGAGTTGAAGGCGCTGCTCGGCGCACGCGCGCTGTCGCCCTCCGAGGAGGAGGAGCTTCGCCAGCGGTCGCCCGCGCCCTGGGACGGGCCGGTGACTTCCCCCGACGGCAAGGTCAAGGTCGTGTTGCCGCCGTGGGCACAAGCGGTGGTGAAGCGCGCCGCCAAGCAGCGGTATGCGCGCCGCCGTCGCGCGCACTCGAAGCAGCGGTACGGGCAGAGGGAGGACGCCTGGACGCCGGAGAAGGAGGTCGCGGCGCTCGGTGGGGAGTTCGCCACCGGCCTCGTGATCGGCCGGGAGTGGAGGGACTCGAAGCTGCCCGACTACCACGGCGACCTTGGGCCGGGGGTGCAGGTGCGGCACACGCTGCACGCGAATGGTCACCTCATGCTCCATCCCGACGACAAGGACGACCACGCCTTCTTCCTCGCCTCCGGCCCGTTCCCGACCTACGTGGTGCATGGCTGGCTGTACGGCTCTGAGGCGCGCGAGGCAGGCACCTGGAAGGAGCTACAGAGAGGCCGTCCGGCGACCTGCGTGGAAAGTGGGCTGCTGCACCGCGTGGCGGAGTGGCGGGGCGGATCTACCGAGGAGAGGAGTTCGGTGGCATGACCAGCGTAGGAGAGATTCCCGAGAGCGCGTACCCGCGCTGCATGTTCTGCGGCGCGCCGGTTCGCTCGATGCGGCTGGCGTTGCAAGAGGTCACTGGCTTCACGCGCCATCGCGACGCCGGGGGCGCGAACCACATCATCGGCCGCCCCGAGACGGGGAAGATCGTCGGGGCCGAGTGCGGCTGCGCCGGGCGGGTTCAGCGAGGCGAGCCGTTCGACCAAGGGGTGCTGGTCTGAGGTGGCCGGAGTTCCCCCGTCCGAGGGATGCAACATCGTGTTCTGCGCATGTAGTGTTCCCGCAACTCGCGATCTTTGGCGAGAACCCATAGCCGGAAACGCCCTGCGGGGCCAACCCCCGGCTGACAGGAGAGGAGCACAACGCGATGGCGAAGCCATCTGCGCGCGGGCGGCTGGAGATCCTGCCCCGTTCCGCGCTCACGGTCATCGCCCGCTTCCAGCGGACGCCGAAGCCCACACGGGTCAGGCAGCTTCGCAGCAAGTGGGACGAGGATCTGGTGGGCTGTCTGCACGTGGCCCGCATCACCGACGGCGAGTACGCCGGGTTGAACCACATCTGGAACGGTGGCACCCGCTGGCTCGCCAAGGAGGACGACCCGGACTACCTGTTCGAGTGCTACGTCAGGGACATGTCCGGGCCTCTGGCAGCACGGCTGTTCCTGGCCGAGTCCAAGGACAGCATGAAGCCGTCCGCGTTCGCCCGCTACCGGGTGGGCACGGCGGCAGGCGATCCGACCTCGCTCGCGATTCAGGCGGCGCTTGCGGCGATCCCGCTCGACGCCGACGAGGGACGGTCGGCGTACGGCAACGGCCAGCCGGGCCTGTTCTCGGCCTTCGCCGCTGCCGAGCGGATCGTCAAGCGGTCGTTCGCGCTGACGGACGACTGGGACGCTGCGGCGGATCACCTCGCCTGGTCGATCTCGGCCGGGCGGCGCGCCTACCCGCAGCACGGTGACAACGGATCTGCGTACGGGCATGACGCCGACGTGATCCAGGCGCTCAGCGCGATGGGGCTGCGGAATCCTCGCATCCGCGAGGACGAGCAGTTGCAGGGCCGCGTGATCTCCGCGGTCAACACCTACTACGCGGGCAACGCGAAGCTCGACCGGTTGTTCGATGACCGGCAGGCGATGAAGCCCGAGCACTGGCGGACGGCCTTCGTTGCCACCCGTGGGAACATGGGTGGTTCCGAGAGCCGCGGCACGATGATCCAGAAGCTCATCGTGCAGAACTTCCACCGGGGCAACACCGAGCGGCTCCACATCGAGTCGTGACCCAGGCGAGCGAGTACGTCCTCCACGTGGGGGACGCTCGCTCGCTCCCCCTCGGGGACGGGGAGGTCCAGTCGGTCGTGACCTCCCCGCCCTACTGGGGGCTTCGCAGCGACTCCGAGATCGGCCGGGCGGCGCTGTCGGACTACGTCGAGGATCTCGTGATCGCGTTCCGCGAGATCCGGCGCGTGCTCCGCAAGGACGGGATCGCGTGGCTGAACCTGGGTGACACGTTCGCCTCGCCCTCGTCCGGCTCGCACGGCCTGTCGGGCGGGGTGGACAAGAGCACGCTCAAGTCGCAGCCGAAGCTTGGGGCGGTGCCGCGCAAGCGGGGCGTGCCGGAGGGCTTGAAGATCAAAGACCTGATCGGTGTGCCGTGGCGGGTCGCCTTCGCGCTCCAGGACGATGGCTGGTGGCTGCGCCAGGCGTGCATCTGGCACAACGTCAACGCCCTGCCGGACGCGGCGGCGGACCGGCCCACCTCCGACTATGAGACGGTGTTTATGCTGACGCGCTCGGCCTCGTACTTCTACAACGCCGCGGGGGTGAAGCAGGACGCGCTCTGGGAGCGGTGGGGCAGGCAGACGGTGCCGAAGTACGAGGGCACGGAGACGGCGTCCGGCTGGATGCGTGAGCGCGAGGACTTCGACGCGCTCCGTAACGGCGGCAAGAACCTGCGCTCGGTGTGGCCGATCCCGCACGCGCAGTACCCCGGCGAGCACGAGGCCGTGATGCCGGTGGAACTCGCCTCGCTCTGCATCGCCGCCTCGACCCGGCCCGGCGATCTCGTGCTCGACCCGTTCGCGGGCACCGGCACGACGCTGATCGCCGCGCTCAGGCTCGGGCGTCGCGCCGTCGGCGTCGAGATCAACCCGGCCTACGTCGAGCTTGCCAGGGCACGGCTGACGAAGTGGTGGGCGACCGAGCCGCAGTTGGTCGTCCGGCGCGAGCACCCGACCCTCTGGGACGAGTGAAGCGGACGCCGCTCCGCCGCAAAACACGTCTCAGGCGCTCACAGACGCCGTTCTCCGCGATGCCGGAGGCGTGGCGGGACGACTGGGTCGCCTGGAAGCGCGAGGTCACACGGGGCCGCAGGTGCATCGTGTGCAACCGCGGCGGCAAGCTCGACCCACATCACGTGCTCCCCGCCCGGCGCATCCTCGACTGGGCGCGCGAGCGTCGCCTGGCGCTCGATGACCCGCAGGTGATCGGGCTGCTGTTCGACCCCGACAACGGCGTGCCCGTCTGCCGGGAGGATCACGAGGCGCACGAGAACGGCTCGCGGCGCATCCCCTTCCGGCTGCTGCCGCTGGCGGCGCTGCGCTTCGCGGAGCGGCTGGATCTCGGACACGTGCTCGATAGGCTCTACCCGCGGTGAGCGCCGAGTCCGACCTCCGGTACGACTACCCGGAGATCGACTGGGACGAGCCGGTGCCGGTGCGGCTGGTCGGCTACGAGGACGTGTTCTGGGTCTGCCGCGTCTGCATCGCGCTGCACGGCCTTCGGGCCGAGCGGATCACGAGCACGAACTACGCCTTCCGCCAGCGCGACCACGCGCGGCGACACATCGAGAGCACGCACCCCGCGTCCGGCTAGAACAGGACGAGCGCACCTTCGCGATCCGGCAGACGCGCTGATCGTGTGGTAGCGTCCCGCGGTCACGAGACAACCAGGGCGTCCCGGCTCCCTCATCGCCCACCCCGCCGGTCGTCCGTCCTCGTCCCCTAGCAGGAGGTAAGAAGCGTGCTGACGCGCGCCCTCATCCTCGTGCTCGCCTTGGCGTGCGTCAGTGCGTCGGCTGCGAGTGCGTCTGGCTTCACCGCACGGAAGCTGTCCGACGCCAGGGTCGGGAAGTCGGAGGCCGAGCTACACGCCCAGATGAACTTCTCGAACCACATCCTCGATCACTTCAAGCAGCCGGAGCATCGCTGGAAACTCCTGCCCGGCCACGCGACCTGCTGGACGGTCGAGAGCAGGAAGCTCCGGCACCGCTGCAACTACGCGCGCTTGAAGGTGCAGGCGCATCGCTGGCTGTACGGGGTGGCCGAGGAGCGGTGGGAGGATCTCTACGCGCCGCCCACTGTCGCCATCGTTCCCGGCTACAGCGGCTGGGATCGGGTGGCCGCGTGCGAGTCCGGCGGGAACTGGTCGATCAACACCGGCAACGGGTTCTACGGGGGGTTGCAGTTCACGTACGACACGTGGATCGGGGCCGGAGGTGGCCGGTACGCGCCCTACGCGCACATGGCGACACGCGAGCAGCAGATCGCGATTGCCTCGACGCTCAGCCTCTCCAACTGGCCGATCTGCGGAGCGAGGTTCTGAGGAGTACGCTCGGACGCGACGTGCGCCGCGTCACCCTCGGCGCACCACGCCTGCGGGGGGTTGGGGCACCCGGCCCCCCGCAAGTGTCAGCACACGTCGTGTCTGTCCGGCCGAGCGCGTAGGGTCGGGACTCCCACGACCAAGGGGGTGCGCGTGACCTCGATGGAAGATCAGGTCGCACGAGAGCAGGCCGAGTACGACCAGAACGGCAAGTCGCTGGAGGACGCCGCCGCGGAGGGCGAGGGGCTGGAGGACGACGGCACGATGCAACTCGTGCTGCCCGGCACCGCGGCGCGGCTGACGGCCACCGCGGGCGGCAAGCGGCCCACCTCGTCCATGTTCAAGATGCAGTCGATCTCGCTGCCGATCAGCGAGAACCAGCAACTCGACAAGGGCGAGACGATCTGGGTCGCCGTCGAGTGCCGGGTCCGCGGCACGCACTTCGATGACCAGTACGACGGGCGCGAGATCGGCGCTGTTGTGCGCACGCACGTGGCGAAGCCGATGGCTGTCATGGTGCTCGACGGCCCGCCGGAGGGCGCGGACGAGTAGCCGCGGGCCTGCTGCCTGGGGACAACCCTGGGGAAAGTGTGGACAACCGGAGGGCGTTCGACAGAGCGCCCTTCGCGTTGTAGGGTCGCCTCCTCGCTCGCCCGACCAAGGAGGTGCCGCATGAGTAACCGCGTGCTCAACGCCGTGTGGGAGCACTCGTCCTCGACTGGGAACGACCGCCTCGTCCTCCTCGTCCTCGCAGACGCCGCCAACCCCGAGCAGCGCGTCGCGTGGCCGAGCGTGAAGTTCATCGCGGAGCGGTGCGGCGGCATCGAGCCGCGCACCGTCCAGCGGTGTCTGCGCAGGCTGGAGCACGAGCTTCACGAGATCGAGACGGTGACCAACGGCGGTCACGTGGACGGCCGGAACCAAGCGACGACGTACCGCGTCACGGTGGGGTGGCAATCTGACGCCCCCCGACAGGACGGTCAGGGGGAGGAGATGACGTTGCTGTCGGGAGGGGGTGACGCTGCTGTCGCCCCAACCCTAAGAGAACCCTCAACTACATCTACCTCCTCCTCCGGCACCGCGCGCGCGAGGCCCGGCTGGTTACCGCAGTCAGTCGGAGGGTTGCCGGTCACCGCGAAGGAGGCTGAGTGGACGGACTCGCTGCTCGACGTGTTCAACGAGGTGAGCGACAAACGCTTCTCCGGGAAGTCCTGGCGGGAGTCCATCGTCCGACGCTTACGCGAACATCCAGAGATCGGACTGGATGAGCACGAGGCCATTGTCAGGGGTCAGTTCGAGCGTCCTTGGTGGAAAGGTGATCCGACGCCCAGTGTCATCTGGGGCAACGACCGCGTGTTCGACAGGGCACTCAACCGAGCACAAGGTCCGCGCCCCGAGCGCACGACGGGTTACAACCTCCCAGAAGATCACCCTCGTGCGTTCACCGTCCGGCGGTAAAGATTCACGGACAATGCGAATGAATCGGTGTCGCGAGAGGGCATAGTGGACGCGATGGAGCGCCTCGATGTGAGCGAGATCGTGAAGGTACTCGGCAGTGGCCCCTGCTCGACCGACGCCTGTCCGAACACCGGGCGGCGCGTGCTGCTGTTCGGCAGCCTCGAAGTGGTCGAGCCATGCGTGTCCTGCCAGCAGGCTGCCGCCGCGGAGCGGGATGACGAGGAGCGAGCCGAGCGACTCGCTGCTCGGCTCCGCGGCGCAGGCTCTACGCCGCTCTACCTCGACTGGACGCTGGAGAGCTTCGCAGCCACGCGCACCGACGAGGCGGCGCTTGCGTTCGCCTGGGAGTGGATCGACCGGTACGTCGCCGGGGAGCGGATCAACGCCTTCATCTACGGGCCGCAGGGAGGCGGCAAGACCGGCCTGGCCTGGTCGATGATCCGGCACCTCGTAACCGAGGGCGACGTGGGCTGCAAGATCGCCACCTGGCGCGAGGCGCTCGACGTGATGCGCGACTCGTTCCGGCACTCCGAGCCGTCCCGGCAGATGGAGCGGCTGCGCGCCGTGCCGGTGCTCGTGCTCGATGACGTGGGCAGCGAGCGGCCCACCGACTTCGCGCGGAGCGAACTCCTCTCGCTCGTGGACCGCCGGATGCTGAACAAGCGCCCGACGATCATCACCTCCAACTTCGACCAGAACAGCCTGGCCGACCGGCTCGGCCACGACGACTCGATCATCGGTCGCCGGATCGTCAGCCGGATGTGCGGAGGCGGCACGATGCAACTGCATCTCGACGTGCCCGACCGCCGACTCGCAGCGTGATGCCGTCCGAGGCTACAGCTACGTTGTGTGCAGGCAGGAGGGTAGATCGTGAGCACTGTCATCGAGTTCGAGATTGCGGGGCATCCGACCACGCAGGGGTCGAAGCAGTCCCACACGCCGACCTACCGGAACGGCGAGCCGGTGCGTCGGCACCGGGCCGGATGCCCTGACCGCTACGCGCGCGAGCGCGCGACCTGCGCCTGTCCGATCCTGACGACCGTCCGCGAGCAGATGGGCGCGGCGCTGGAGCACTGGCGGCACGTGATCGCCGCTCGCGCCCGCGAGGCGATGGCCGGGCGTCCGCTGCTCGACGGGCTGATCGAGGCGACCTTCGTGTTTGAGAAGCCGCGCCCGAAGTCCCACTACGGGACCGGCCGGAACGCGGGCATCCTCAAGGACTCGGCCCCGGCCGCGCCGGGCAAGCGGCCGGACGGGTTGAAGCTCGCACGTGCCGTCGAGGACGCGCTGACGAAGATCGTCTACACCGACGACTCGCTGATCGTCACGCACCAGATCGGCAAGCGGTACTGCGACCGCCTGGCGGGCGAGCGGGTGCTCGTGCGCTTCCGGCTGCTCGACGCCCAGACGGTGGGCGACCTGGTTACGCTCGGCATCCTGGAGCTTCCGCGGCCGGGCGACGACGAGCAACTCGACCTGCTCGCGCTCGCCAGCTAGCCACAGGTTCAACCAAGAGAAGGGGACGACCGGCGTGTGTACCGCCGCTCGATCCCCTGCGCCAGAACACGATGTGTGCTAGGCTTCCCGGCGTGTGTACCAACGACCTGGAGGTGAACGACCGATGGATCTCGTGACGTGGCTGGAGAAGAACGGCTGCTACGAGGTGGAGCCGGTGCGCGTGAAGATCGGACGGCTGACGTACGAAGGCGCGCGCTACAAGCAGGACCGGACCGCGCCCGCGGGGAGTCGCGCGGCGCTGGAGGGCCGCGCCGACTACACGGCGGAGGCGCTCTACCTGCTCGGGCCGCTGCCTGCGGCGTACCAGCGCACGAGCCGCGTCTGCTTCACGGGCGTGGACGAGCGCGAGTGGTACGTGTCGGGCTGGGTGTCCCCGAGCGCGGCGCGCGATCCGCTGACGCGCGACTACCACTTCGACGGCAACCAGGCGGTGATGCTCGCGCCGTGGTTCCTGGACGAGAAGATCGACCAGCACGAGGAGACGCCCTACCGGCGGGTCCGCGTCCACGTCGAGCAGTGACCGTCGAGCGCAAGCGGCGGGTCATCGACCTGCTGGTCGAGCGCGCCCCCTCCTACATCGCGCGGGACTACAAGGAGGGGGCGCGCTGCGTCGCCGCGACGCGGATCGCGTACGACGTGCTTCGCTACTTCGAGATCCGCAGCAAGGCGCTGCCGGTCGTCGCGATGGCTGCGAACGCGCAAGCCTACGCAGCGATGCTGGAGGCGCTCGACCTCGGCGGGCCGCTGCCGCGGGAGCGGCAGGAGAAGCTGGTCGAGGAGGGCGGCTGGTACGTCCAGATCGACACCGAGAGCACGAACGACGGCCGCTACGCCGCGCACCTCGTGCTCGGCATCGAGGAGCCGCTCTACGAGGGCGACCGAGGCTTCGTGGATCTCGACCTCCAGCAGTTCCGGCGCGAGCCGAAGGGCATCCTGCTGCCGGGCGCGATCAGCGCGCGCGTGTTCCCCGAGTGGTGGGACGAGAGCGCCGAGGCGCGCTACCCGCTGGACGAGGGCGGCATCTTCGTGATCCAGCGGCTGCGCGAGTACCGGCCCTTCCAGCACACGCCGGACTGGAAGCGCAAGCACCCCTGCGTGGGGCCGCTGATTCGCGAGATCCGGGCCGAGCTAGCCGCGGGCGTCTGAGGGGCGCAACACGATGTGTGCTATACTGTCGTCGTGTGTGTACGACCGACAGGAGGTAGTCATGCCTGACAAGCACCACTTCGACGCCCTTCCGAACTGGGGCGTCATCGAGATGCGCTGCATCGAGCCGGGCTGCGAGGCTCACGGCCCGATGCACGAGTGGACGGAGCGCAAGCGCAAGCGCCACCACGAGCAGCACGTGCGCGACGCCAAGCGCGCCAGCGAGGCCCGGCAGCGCCGCGAGGCGACCGCCCGGATTCGGGAGATCAACCGCGAGCGGGCGCTGGAGCGCCGGATGATCGGGAGCGCGTCATGATCGAGTTCACCTGCGAGGCCACGGTGGCGAACCTCCCGCGCGCGAACCAGTTGACGTGGGAGGGGATGTGCGAGCACGAGCGGGAGCGCGGCAGGCCCGAGCCGATGCGCCAGGCGTTCGGCTACACGTCAACCGACGAGCACCGTCGAGTCCGCTTCACCCGGCTCGGCGTCCGCACCGACGAGATGGACTCGGGCCGGATGGATCTCTCCTGCACCACGGCGTACGCGAGCGAGGCGCAGTTCGAGCGCGTGCTCGCGCTCCAGCCCGGCGACCGGGTGAAGCTGAGCGGCGTCCTCCACCACCACAACGGGTTCTTCTACCCGCACATCCTCCGGGTGACGAAGCGATGAGCGACGAGGACTACGAGGGCACTCGGGTGGTGATCAACGCGCGCGGCCCTGCCGCGAGGCAGACCGAGGCTCCGCTGCTCGACGGCGAGCGGCGCGGCGACGTGCTCTCCCAGCGGATCGTGGAGGCGAAGCTCGCGCAGTGGAAGGGGAGCGGCTCAAGCCCGGCGGACGCGAACGACGCGATGATCTCCGTCCCGCACGGGCTGATCTCGTGGCTCGCGGACGAGGCGCTGACGATGCGGGACGCCCACCGGCATCACGAGCACCTCGACTTCCAGATGCTCGACCGGACGAACCTACGTGCCCGGCACCTGGTCGGCGCGACCACCCGGATCTTCCGGCCGGACGGCAGCGACTTCTGCCGGGTCAAGTTCGCGCTCCGGCTCCTGGACGACCCGGAGGGCGAGCGGCCGTACGAGTTCTTCGCGGACGTGCCGAGCGAGGCGATGGGCAAGCTGCTCGACGCCGCCCGGCAGGACGAGAACGTCCCGGTGCGCTACAGCGTCGAGGCGGGCGGGCGGTACGGGACGCCGCGGATGGACGGGCGCACGCCGCGCTGGGCCGGGTCGCACAGCTTCGGTCCGGTGCTGGAGCAGGCCCGCAAGGTCAGCCGCGCGATCCCGATGCACCTCGGGGGAACGAACAACGCGCCGCGGCAGGTCATGGCGGTGGCCGAGGCGGGCGAGCTTGAGCGGGCGCACGTCGTGCGGATCGACCCCGAGCAGGTCGAGGTGCTGCCCGAGTGGGAGTCCGGCGAGGAACTGATCGAGTACGCCCTGGAGGCCGAGCTTCCGTTCGAGACGGTCTACTTCGACTTCGAGCGCGAGGGCGGACTCGCGCCCGGCGTGGGCTTCGACATGTACGGCAACCCGCTGACGCTGACCGGCGCGCTGATGTTCCGCCGGGTGGACACGGGCGCGCTCACCGTCGCCCCCATCGGCTGGCCGGAGGACGCGCGCATCGAGCGCGGCAGCGAGACGTGGTCGCGCTACGAGACGACCGGCTGGTTCTGCTTCGACCGCGAGGTGCTGCGCAACGCGCGGGGCGACCTGATCGCGGCCAGCACGATGCCGCTCGTGCTCAACGCCCTCGACGGAACCTCCGCGGACGCCACGATCCTCAGTGCCGACGGCTGTGCGAACTCGCTGGCGGGACCGGGCGACGAGGAGAAGCCGATGCTGCCCTGGCCGGGCTACGCCGTGCTGCCGACCAACCGGCGCGACATGATCGTGACCTTCGGGGAGCAGGAGGCGGCTGAGCAACTGGTCTGGTGGGGCGACATGATCTGGGCGCTCGTGAAGAAGGCGATGGCGGCGCTGACCATCGTGGAGGCCGAGGAGTGCGTGCTCGTGGACGCGCCGATGGAGAAGCGCGACCGCAAGCGGGCCGAGAAGCGCGGCTGGCCCATCGCGCAGCAGGTCGTGATCCGGCCGCGCCGCAAGTACGTCAACGAGCGCGAGCGCGTCCGGCGCGAGACGGAGGAGTCGCGCTACTCGCACCGCTTCTGGCGGCGCGGCACGCACGCGCACTACCCGCTCGGGACGCGGATGGCCGACACCCGGCCGGATCTCGTCAAGGCGTGCCCGCGGCTCGACCCGGAGACGAACTGTGGCTTCTGCCGCCGGGTCTGGCACCCGCCCTGCATCGTCGGGCCGGACGACAAGCCGCTCGTCCTCAAGACGCTGGTCACCAAGCGGGGGAAGGCGTCGTGAGCATCCGGCCCCCAGCGCCGCGGCCGTGCATCTCGTGCCCGTACCGGCGGGACGTGCCCTCCGGCCTCTGGTCGGAGACGGAGTACGAGAAGCTGCCGCCCTACGACGACGAGACGGCCTACCAGCCGCCGAGCGTGTTCATGTGCCACCAGCAGGACGGCCGGATCTGCGCCGGGTGGGCGGGCACCCACGACATGGACGACGCGCTCGGGCTGCGGATCGCCGCGGCGATAGGCGAGGTCGCCCCCGAGGACGTGGACGCGGTGCGCGACTACCAGACCGACGTGCCGCTGTTCGGCTCCGGCGCGGAGGCCGCGGAGCACGGCCTGCGTGACCTGCTGGAGCCGGGCGTCGAGGCGCGGCGGATGGTCGAGAAGCTGGAGCGCAGCCTGAGCAGGCAACGTGCTAACGTTGTGTTCCGAAGCCCGCCCAGGAGAGACAGAGAGAGGACAGGGATGGCGCAGATCGAGCGGACAGGCAAGCCGCGCGCGATGAGGAAGTACGGGAACGGCGACTTCATGGGCACCCGTGAGGTGGCCGAGTTCCTGGGCGTCGAGCCGCCGAGGATCGGCCGCTGGCTCAAGCGCGAGGCGGAGGGCAAGACGAAGAAGCTGCCGACGCCGGTCGCCGTGCTCTACATGTCCCCGATCTGGTTGACCGAGCAGATCGAGGCGCTCAAGGACGGGACGCCAGCGGAGAAGATCAAGTCGCCGTGGCTCGACCTGGTCGGGACCGGCGAGGCGGCGGAGATCCTCGACATGAAGAAGGACCGGATCGGCGCGTGGCAGCGCGAGGGCGTGATGCCGCCCGTGGTCGCCCGGCTGCGCTCCGGCCCGCTCTGGTGGCGCACCGATGTGCGCAACCTGCGCCCCGAGCGCGAGCGTCGGCGTCGCAAGGCAGGGAGCGCGCAGGGCGAGTAGGCTGCCCCTCCGAACCGTTCGACGGAAGGGAGGCGGGCAGTGACCGAGCAGGAGCAGACGCAGAACGCTCCCGGTGAGGCGGAGGAGGAGAGCCGCACGACCACCGAGACGACCACGACGACGGAGACGCCGCCGGAGCCGTCTGAGCCGGGAGAGCCGGAGCCGTCGCCCGAGGGTGACGAGGACGGCGACGAAGAAGGCGCGTAAGCTCGCGCGTCTGAGGGGAGAGGGATCACGTGGCCGGGAGCGCGCCTCCCGGCCACGGCCATTCTGAGCGCCGACCGGGCGCGTATCCTGTGCTGGGGTGACAGAGTGAGTGCTCGGGATCGCCAATCCCATCAACTGGGCTGGGTTCGCGGCGGTGCTTACGGCGTTCGCTGGGCTGATGGCGGCGTACGCGGCCGTCGTCAGGGCCAGGAGAGAGACGAAGCACCAGGCCGATGACGAGTGCCTCGAAAAGCTCAAGCTGGCTCGGGAGGACTTCGTGAAGTCGTCTGACGAGCTATACGAGTTGCGCAAGCAGCAGGCCATGTCGAGGGACGTGCGGCCCGAGGAGAACAACGACATGGAGCGGTGGTCGCACCTGCCATGAGGACGTGGTTCCTGACGATCCTCGGCCTCTCGTTCGCGAGCCTGGCGGGCATCCTCGCCGCCGTGGCGCTCGGCGTCACGAGCCAGCAGGAGCCGACCCAGACCGTCACCATCGACGTGGCGACCGGCCCGCAAGGCCCGCCCGGCGAGACGGGGCCACAGGGGCCAGCCGGTCCGGCCGGGCCGCAGGGCGAGACGGGGCCGCAGGGGCCGGTGGGGGAGACTGGACCAGTCGGACCAGCCGGGCCGCAGGGGCCAGCAGGTGACTTCTCGTGCCTCGCGGGCTACTCGCCGGGCATCCTGATCCTGAACGCGCCTGGGGGCCAGGTCAGGCTCTACACGTGCATCGCTAACCCATAGCGCGCGCGGCCGTCCGACGGTGCTGGTACGTTGCGAGCACCTGACCGAGAGGAGCACGTATGGCAGCCAGCATCAACGCGGTCGTAGTCGTGGGGAACCTGACGCGCGACCCCGAGCTACGTCACACCCCGTCCGGGATGCCGGTCTGCTCGATGCGGATTGCCGTCAACGACCGGGCGAAGGACAACGCGACCGGCGACTGGGTTGACCGCCCATACTTCTTCAACTTGACCGTCTGGGGCCAGCAGGGCGAGTCCTGCGCCCAGTACCTCGCCAAAGGCCGCAAGGTCGGCGTCCACGGGAAGCTGACCTGGCGCGAGTGGGAGGACCGCGAGACGGGCAAGAAGCGCGAGGCCGTCGAGATCACTGCGCTCGACGTGCAGTTCCTCTCGCCGCGCGGCGAGGGCGACAACGGGGGCAGCTACCGCGGCGAGGACTACACGCCCGCCGGGGCCGGGAGCTACACCTCGACGGCCGGGGGTGACAGCGACTTCGCGCCCGAGCACGATCCCAACTCGGACATCCCGTTTTAGGGGTGCCGAGCTTCTACTACCTGACCAAGCCGCGACGGTTGGCGCTGGAGCGGCTGGACGAGGCCGGGAGGCCGGTGACGACACACGAGATCGGCGCGCTGCTCCGGCGTAGGCTGCCTGCCTCGGCGCGCGGCGACTTCGGTCGCGCGAACTACACGCTACGCAAGCTGGCCGAGCACGGGCTGGTCGAGCGGCACAAGCAACCAGGGAGCGTCGCGACCTGGACGATCACCGAGATCGGGAAAGGGGCGCTGGACACATGAGCAGCATCTTCGTGGGAGACACGATCACCGGCAGCGGCACGCTGCGCGTCACCGACTGCCCGACCTGCGGAGTCGTGTACGCGATCCCCGACGGCCTCTACAAGCGTGGGAAACGCTACAAGGAGAAGGTGTCGATCTACTGCCCGAACGGCCACACGTGGCACTACATGGGTAAGACGCACGAGCAGGAGCTACAGGGCTTGCGCGACGAAGTGGCCCGCGAGCGCGCGGCACGCGACCAGGCCGAGGCGAACGAGCGGGGTCAACGCGCGGCTGCCACGCGGGCGCGGAACGAGCGGGACCGGCTCAAGCAGCGCGGCGAGGCGGGGGTGTGCCCGCACTGCAACCGGACGTTCAAGCAGCTAGCCCGGCACATGCACTCGAAGCATCCCGAGCACGCGCGATAGGGAGAGCGAACGCAGCCTGATCGAGTCCGGCGAGGAGCAGGGATGACACGCAGGTATGCAGAGCGGACGACCGTTCCGGTCGAGCGGTCGCGGAACGAGATCGAGCGCACGCTGGCGCGCTACGGCGCGGAGCAGTTCATGTACGGCTGGACGCGGCAGGGGGCGCTGATCGCGTTCGTGGTGACGCTGGAGTCCGGGCAGAAGCGGCAGGTGCGCTTTGAGCTTCCGCTGCCCTCACGTGACGAGCAGCGGTTCCAGTACCACTCGCGCGGCAAGCGCACCCCGGCGCAGGCCGAGGCGCTCTGGGAGCAGGCGTCGCGGTCGGCGTGGCGCGCGCTCGGCCTCGTGATCAAGGCGAAGCTCGAAGCCATCGCCGCCGGGATCGCCACGTTCGAGGACGAGTTCCTGGCCTACACGATGCTGCCCGACGGACAGACGGTCGGCTCGTGGCTCGGGCCACAGATGGAGGCGGCGTACGATCCCGACCGCGGCGTGATGCCGTCGGGCCTGCGCCTGGCGCTCCCGGCAGGCGACGACGAGGACTAGAGTGTGACGTGCGTCCTGCCACCCTTCCCCGAGGCCCGGCTCACCCTCAGCTTCTGCCGCAGGAGTCCGAGGACACGAACCCGCGAGCCGCGTCTCTCTCCCGGCGGGACGCTTACCCAGAGGGGCGCTACACCGCAGAAGCGCCCCTGCCGTCCGGTGGCGGGACTACACTTTGTGTGCTACGGTGACCACCGTGTGTGAATCGACCAGGAGGTAGTCCAGGAATGGCAAGCACGATCAGAACGATGATCCTGAACGTCGGGACGCTCAGCGTCCCCGTGGCGCTGCGGACGGCGTCCGAGAAGAAGCTGCCCGCGTTCTCGACCGCGTCTCCCTGGGGCCACCGGTTCGAGAAGCGCGCCGCCACGAACGGCGACGGCGACCTGCGTGAGAAGCTCGTGGAGTCGCTGGACGACGCCAAGGCCGTCGCGGAGGAACTGGGCACGAGCGCCGAGGCGGTGCTCGCGACCGCGAGCGCGCCGCAGTACGTCGATCTCGTGACCGGCGAGGTGTTCGCGGAGGAGCAGGTCCAGCGCGGCGTCTGGGACGGCGACACCTTCTACGCGCTCGACGGCGAGGAGATCCGCCGGATAGACGAATCGCTGGCGCAGCCCGACCTGACGATCCAGCAGTTCGTGCCGCTCGGCTCGATCCCCTGGGAGCGCGTGAAGGGCGGCTACTACCTGATCCCGAACAAGGGCGCGGGCCTCAAGGCGCTGAACCTGCTTCGCTGCGCGTTGGAGCAGACCGGCAAGGCGGGCGTCGCCCTGCTGATGCCGAAGTCACGTGTCCACCTGGCGATCATCTACGCGGCCCACGGCGGCGTGATCATCTCGACGCTCGCCTACGCCGAGGAGTGGAAGCAGGTGCGCGAGGGCGCGGCGACGCTCGAAGATCCGCGCGGCGAGCCGAGTGAGAAGGAACTCGACCTGGCGGTGGCGCTCGTGAACGCACTCTCCGAGGACGACGCCGAGGCGCTCGACCAGATCGTGGACCTCCAGGCGCAGGCGAAGGTCGAGTTGATCGAGCAGGCGAAGCTCGGGGAGCCGCTCACGCTCGACGCCCCGGCGTCGGCGGCGAAGGTCGGCGCGACCGAGCGCGGCGAGACGCTGCTGGAGCAGAAGCTCCGCGAGTCGCTGGCCGCAGCGGCGAAGGCGAAGGGCAAGGACAAGACCACCAAGACTCCGCGGGCGCGCAAGACGGCGAAGCCGAAGCCCGCGGGCAAGGCTCCCGCTACCTCCGGGAGTAGGGCGCGCCGCCCGGCTCGGGCGTGACGTGCCAGGTCGGTTACACACCGGTTGGAGGCCCGCTACGGCGGGCCTTCGCCGTTCTGGGCAACACGGCGTGAGCCACCCCTGTAGAGTCGCGCGACCCTCTACAGGAAGGAGTGGTCATGAAGGCCACCGCCATCATCCTCGCCGTCGTCCTGCTCGTGCTGGCTGCCCTGCTGGGGCACGTCGGTGAGTACCGCACGCTCGCGCACGTCGGTGAATACTTCACGTGGGTCGGAGCGCACGTCGGTGAGTACCGGATCGCCCGCTAGGCCGTTCCTGCTGCCGGTGCTGTGGGGCTACACGCGCGAGCGCGACCCCGACCTGCTCATCTACCCGGACGACGACTTCGACCAGCGGGCGCTGGCCGTGATCCGGGAGCACGTGCCGTCGCTTCGCTGACAGAGAACTGAGGCCCGCCCTCGCGAAGCCCCCCTTCCAGGCGGGCCTCAGTCCCTCCCCTCTAGCTGCGAACTGGGATGAGCAGCGTCACCGGCTTGTCGTACTTCCAGGGCCGAGACGGCTTGCCAGTCGCAAGGTCGATGGCCTCGACGCCTGCTGGCGCGCCCGTCCTGGTCACGAGGTACCGCTTGCCGTTCGTGGCCCCCTCGAACATGTCACCGGCCTGCGCGTCCGCGAGCGTCTTGCCCTCCAGCCGCACGTACGACGAGTGAGTCATGTGATGCCTCCAGTGGTCGATCTCTCTGAGGGCTAGTGACTCCGGCGGCAAGGGCGCACAGCGGACGGCTTCGGCGGGTCAGTAGCTCGCCTACCGTATCCGTCGCTCACGACGTGTGCCATCCCCCGCCTGGGGGAGTCTCACGCCGTGTCGTCCGCCCGGCGGTGTAGGGTCGGGTATCACCGACCGAGAGGGGCACCGTGAGCACCGAGGTAGCCGAACGCAAGACCGTGAAGGACCGCCGGGCCGACCTGGCGAGGTGGCGCGCGAACGTCGAGTCGAGCACTGCGAGCTACGCGACCGGCGAGTGGAAGGCGAAGGCGCTGCGCACCGTCGAGCGGCGCGAGCGGCGACTCGCCTCGTTCCCCGACGAGATGGCGCTGCTGACCTACAGCGAGGCGATGCGCTCGCCGCTGATCCTGCCGGTCGAGAAGGCGGCGATCCGCTGGCAGTACCGCTCCTCCTGGCAGCAGGGGTCGTTCTGGACGGCGCTCTGGGAGGCGATCTCGTGGGCCGACGAGGAGCACCTGACGAAGCTCGCGCTGGGCTACCCGACCGAGGTCGAGGCCGTCCGGCGCTGGCGCGACGAGCCGGGCTTCTCAGACATGGTCGAGGGGCTGCCGCTCGCGTTCGAGTAGAAGTCGAGAGGAGGGGCATGGCAACGACCGAGCAGGAGACGGGCAGGGGCAAGAAGGCGGACACGGCCGAGGACGCCGTCGTCGCCGCCGAGAGCGACGGGAAGTCCCGGCAGGAGACGCTCTACGTGATCCTGCACCAGCCCGAGGAGGGCGACACGTGGGTGCGGATCGAGGGGTACACCACGGCAACGAACAAGGACGCGGCGGTCAACGCCCACCTCGAAACGCTGCCGCCGCTCGGGGAGGGGAAGCGGAACGGGCGCTGGAAGGCGATCTCGTCGTCCGCCTGGCGTGGTGGAATCTCCATCGAGGAGATCACCGAGGTGCGCGCCAAGAAGTCGGAGATCAACGACTGAGGGGTGGTGGAGGCCGCGCTGCGCGACAGCCGCGACCTGCGCGACCCCGAGCAGATCGGGCTGCGCCTGTTCACTCTCCGGGATGGGGACAGGCGCAGCCCGGCGCACGTGCTGGCGGACCGGCTCGACCGGGGCGGGCAGGTGCCGTCCTACCTGGAGGCGCGCCCCGAGGACGTGTTCCCGAACCTGCACACGCCGGGCGAGCGGGTCGCACGCGCCGCGCTGCTCGCCGCCGACGAGGAGCCGCTCGACCTCGCGGTCGCGATGTGCCCGAACTGTGGCAACGCCATCGAGGAGTGCCGGTGCGAGTCGAGTGCTGGGGCGGGCCGCTCGACGGTCTGAACTTCGGCTCCTCGCTCGCCTCGCTCGGGTTCGTGTGGATGAGCAAGAGCGGGCGGGCCTACCGGCAACCCCGCGAGGGGATGCACCTGTACCGGCGGATGGGCCGGTCCGGCAGGGTCGTGATGTTCGGCTACGCCGGGCACACACACACCATCTGCGCCGCGTGCGGGGTGTTCACGCGCAAGACGCCGCGGCGACGCTGTGGCCTCTGCAACGCTGTTCTCGTAGGTGAGGGAGCGCACGACGAGGGGTAGACTCGGCGGCGTGGCGAGGCCGCGCGCGAAGTCCAAGAGCCTGGAGGGAGAGGCGAAGGCCCAGACCAAGGCGACGCGCTCGCCCAAGCCGCGTGCCGGTCGCAAGTACCTGACGCCCGCCCAGCTTGCCAAGCGCAACGCGGCCATCGTCAACGCGCGGATCGTGCTCGACTGGACGTGGACGCGGATCGCCCACGAGTTCGGGATCGGGGAGCGCACCGCCCGCGGCGTCGTCGCGGACTACCGAGCCGAGAACCTGCTCGGGCTGGACGAGATCGAGGCGAACGCCGAGGTCTGGGAGATCCTCGCCGGGCACGACGCGCAACTGGAGCGGTACCGCAATCTGCTCGAACGCGCCCGCGCGAAGCACAACTACATGGCCGAGATCGCCGCCGAGAAGGGCATCCGCGACACGCGCCGCGAGCGCACGAACGTGCTCCAGGAGGTCGGGGCGCTGCCGAAGAACCTGGGCAAGCTCCAGGTCGAGCACGAGGTGCGCGTGGTCGTGCAGAAGGTGATGGGCGTGCTGGACGAGGTCGAGCGCGGCGACTTGCAACCCGGCGAGGCGAAGCGCAGGCTGGCCGAGATGATCGGCGCGGCCGTCACCCCGAACTGATGCGCTCCCGCGCGCCGCACCGGCCCGGTGGCTGGGCGAACGTCCGCTACCGCCGCTCCTCCGACGGCGTGGACTACGAGGGCGTCAGCGTCGAGGATGCGCTGCGCGAGTCGCTCGCCATCGACCTGCGCGAGACGGAGAACCTGCGCCAGCCGTTCTTCCCCTGGGCAACGCGCATCCACGAGCCTAAGACCGGCCCGCTCGACTTCACGCGCTTCCCGTTCCAGCGCGAGCTTTACACCGACGAGTTCGCCTACGACGCCGAGGGCGTGATCAAGAAGGCGACGCAGGGCGGGCTGAGCGCCTGGCTGATCCGCTGGACGCTGTTCTTCCCGGACACGAAGGGCTGGACGAGCCTGTACGTGTTCCCGAAGGCGAAGCAACTCAACGAGTTCTCCGACCAGCGCGTCAAGCCGCTGATCGAGCGCAGCGAGTACCTGCGCGAGCGCGTGCCCTACGGGTACGTGAACAACAAGGGCTTGAAGCAGGTCGGCCTCGGCTTCGCGAACTACCGCGGCTCGCAGAACAAGGACGAGTTGGACTCGGTGGACGCCGACGTGATCGGCTTCGATGAGTACGACCGGCTCGTGCAGGAGAACATCCCGGACGCCGAGCAGCGGATCACCGGCTCGCCGCACGGACTGATCCGCCGGGTCGGGGTGCCGACGATCCCGCGCCGCGGGATCGCGCGCCTGTACGACGAGAGCGACCGGCGCAAGTGGCTCGTCAGGTGCGAGCGGTGCCGGATCGGCTGGCAGGAGATCGACTTCTGGCACAACGTTGCCCAGGACGGCGACCGCGTGCGGATCGTCTGCTCCGGCTGCCGCAGGCCGCTCGATGTGCGCGAGGGCGAGTGGGTGCCGGGCGTGACCGAGGTGCAGCGCCCGCGCGGCTACCACGTGCCGCGGCTGATCGTGCCCGGCACGAACCTGGCCCGGATCGTCCTGCACTCCAAGCAGCGCAAGCCGTACGAGATCACCCGCTTCTTCAACAAGGATCTCGGGCTGGAGTACGCCAACCCGGAAGGGTCGCTGAACGAGGCAGCCATCGAGGCGGCACAGACGGCCGGTGGCGGCTACGAGCTTCCGCAGGGCTACCGGGGGGAGCGCCCGGTCACGTGCGGGATCGACATGGCCTCGACGCGCGCCGCGACCGTGCGGATCTCCGAGCACTTGGACGAGGAGACGAAGCGGGCGCTCTGGATCGGGGAGGTGGACGGCCGCAACCTGCGCGAGTTCATCGGGCGGCTGTCCGACCTGATGACCCGCTACCGCGTGAACATGGCGAGCATCGACCACCTGCCGGACGGCCGGGTCGCGCGCACGTTCGCCAACATGTTCCCCGGCATCGTCTACGTGACGGCGCTCTCCGGCCGACAGCAGAAGCAGATCCTGCTCGTGGACGACCAGCTACTCCAGGCGTCGGTGAAGCGCACCGAGGCGCTCGACGCGATGATCTCGATGGTCCGCGAGCAGAAGAACCACCTGCCCGTGACGCTGCCGGAGGGCTACGTCGAGCAGATGTGCGCGCCGCAGCGGTTCGAGGAGGAGGACGAGGAGACGGGCGAGGTGGACGTGGGCTACCTCTCGACCGGCCCGGACGACTACGCGATGGCCGAGGTGTACGACATGATCGCGACCGAGTTGTGGTGGATGCGCCAGACCGTGCAGGGCTACTTCCAGAAGCGGACGACCACCCTGGAGGAGCACGTGCCGTTCGAGCGCAGCGACCTCGACACCTACGGCGAGGACTCCGAGTTCAGTCTCGGCCCCGAGCGCGACATGACCGACACCGAGGAGGACTGGAAGCCGCTGGACGAGGAGTGGCCGCGGTACTAGGCTGACCGTCGGCCGCGCTCCACAATCCGGTGCTGTCGTGAGTTCGCGCTCGATGATAGGTCGGTGGCTCGGAGCGCGGCCCCTCCTGGTTAGTACACGATGTGTGCTACACTGCCCTTGTGTGCAGAACCGACCAGTAGGAGGTAGTCGATGGCGACGTGGACAGTGGTTGAGCGCAAGATGACGTACGACCGCGAGACGCGCGAGTGGACGACTCACGAGCGCGTGATCGCGACGGGCGTTACGCAATCGGAGGCCAACCGGCTGATGAAGGGGGACCACGACCGGTCGGCGTATCCCGAGCGGGAGCGCACAGAGTAGTTTGACAGACCACACGACGTTAGCTACCCTGTGCGTCGTGTGTGAACCAACCGACCAGTAGGAGGTAGTCAGCATCATGCAGCGCAAGCAGATCAAGATTGGCGAGGCGTACGCCGTCATCGCTTCCCGCGCACAGCGCGAGAGCCGGAAGGGGACGCCGGTCAAGGGGATCGTCGTCGGCTTCGACGGCGAATACTCGTACCACAAGAGCGACGGCTGGAGGGGCCGCACGGTGACGAAGCAGGACGGCATCGTCGTCCGCTTCGAGGAGCCGATGGTGCGGGCCTGGGACAAGTTCGAGCCGCTCGCGCAGATCGAGGCGCGGGCCGACCGGCTGGCCGACCACTACCTGGCGGAGTGCCGCGCGACCGCCGTCACCCAGACGGTGCTCCAGGCGGCGCAGATGGTGGTCGAGCCGTGGGCCGACCGCGAGGCGCGCGAGGCGATCTGGGCGGCGTCCACCCGGAAGCACGAGGAGAAGATGGATGCGATGGCCGACGAGGCCGCGGCCGAGCCGATCCTCGCGGCGATCCGGGAGAAGCTCGACACGCTCGGGATCACGCCGGACGTGAAGGAGCGCACGGTGCAGGGCGTCGAGCGGGAGCGCACGCTGGGCGCGAAGTTCACGTTCACCCATGACGAGGTCGCGAAGCTGCTCGGGATCGAGGTGACGGCATGACCGCCGAGCACCTCACCGTCGAGAGTCTGACCGACTACCAGCGAGAGACGCTCGACAAGTTCCTCGCCATGCCGGGTGCGGAGCACGTCATGCACACCGTGCTCGTCGCGGAGAAGCTCGGCATGTCCAAGACGTTCACGACTGGCGACCGGCCGATGACCGTGCTGGTCGCGTACGACGACGACGCGCACATCTACCGGCACGCCATCGAGGGCATCGAGCAGGCCATCAGCCTCGCAGGCTACGCCGCGCGCGAGGCGGCAGCCAACGACGAGAACGAGGAGCAGTCGTGACGACGACTGCTGAGATGATGGCCGCGCGGGCGAGGCTGGTCGAAGTCCCGCACGTGCAGACGACGACGCGCGTGTTCGTCGCCTACTACGGCGAGGGGCGAGCCGCATTGCCGCTCGGCGTGCTGACCTATTGCGAGACGCTGGAGGCCGTCGAACTGGTCTACGTGCAGGAGGGCTGCCGTCGCCTCGGGCTGGCGACCCGGCTGCTGGAGTTCGCGCGCGAGCGCACGGGCGCGCCGCTCGATCAGGACGGCGGCGACCGCTCTGCGGAGGGGCACGCCTGGGCGAACGCCGTCGGGCTGCGCGTCCAGGGCGGGATGCGGCGGCGCGCGCTCCCGCAGGTCGAGGCCGACGCCATCGGCAGCAGGCTGATGGCCGCGCTTTACGGCGTGCTCCCCGTCGAGGCAGACAACGAGAGACAGGAGATCGCATGACTACGCAGATCGAGCGGACGCGGCGGATCGTCTGGACGGACCCGCTCTCGAAGCAGCGGCTCACCTACGCCACGTTTCCGAAGGGGGCGCGCGCCGAGGTGAAGCACGAGATCCTCGACCGCATCCGCGAGGGAGTGCGCAACGCCCACGGCGACGAAGCCGCGGCGAGCGTCGCACTGAGCGACTAGCCAGTGAGGACGCCCTTTCACGAGAAGGACGCGACCGTGCTCGGGGGCATCGGGCTACTCGTGTCTGTTCCGCTCGACCAAGACGCCGGGCGTCTACTACCGGATGACCGGGGCCGACAACACCCCGGCGAACTGTCGGACGTTCCTCGGCACCGACGGGTGGCTCACGCGGGTCTGGTCGAACTACTCGCCGTACCCGCGGCGGTGCGTGATCGAGTCCGACCTGGAGGTCGTCCGCATCTCCGTCTACACGAGGAGCGCCTCCTCGGGCAGCTTCCTGTGCGACGGGATGGAGGGGGACGGCTGGTACCGAGTCGGCTGACCGCTCGACGCAGCACCGAGAGCCGACAGGTGCGGCTCTCCACGGTGCGCCGACCGGCGTTGCCACAACCCGACCAGGAGGTCACATGAAGCGCAGCATCATCCTGTTGGTGGCGATGCTCGCCCTTGCGGCGGGCTTGGCCTCAACCGCTCAGGCGGGGCCGTGGATTCCCGGCACGCCGACCTACGCCGAGGAGATGGACGCCTCGGATCTGCTCGAACGCACCTACGACCACGCCTACTGCCAGGGCATCCCGCGCTTCGGGCACCGGGGCGAGTTCCCCTACGAGGAGTTCGTCGTGTTCGAGTGCTCCATCGACCGGGACGACCTGTACTGCTACGACGTGCGCTACAAGGCCGTGAAGGGCAAGACGCGCGGCTGGTTCCGGCTCGTGAAGATCCGCAACGGCGACTGCATCTAACCCGTTTCCGTCCTGAACGCCGGGCGGTTAGCGCCGCCCGGCGCGGGGCAGAGAGGAGTCCCCCCAAATGGCACACCTGCTGTACGTCACGCTCCAGACGCCCGAGGGCATCGGCTACGACGACGCCTTCACCGAGCGGAATCGCATCTCGAACGCCGTCTGCCCGAAGGTCGAGGGAAGCGAGGACATCGGGGGCGGCAGCGAGATCCCGCCGCTCCGGGTCGATCTCGACTTCTCCGTGCCGGACGGCGTCTCCGGGGCGTTGCTGGTCCTGGAGGTCCAGCGCGAGCTTGCCGAGGGCTGGAGCATCGACCGGGTGAGCCTGCACCACGAGGAGTACGGCGAATCGCCGGATGCCTGAGCACACATCGTGGACTAGACTGAGGAAGTGATGAACGCACAGAACGGAACGCACGTGGAACCTGAGATCGAGCCGACCCCGGAGGAGATCGCCGCGAGCATCGGGGAGCGGATCGAAGCCTTGCGCGAGCGGCGCGCGCAGATCGACTCGGAGATGACGATGCTCCGCCGGGCACAGCGCGACGTGCTGAGGGGCCGCGAGCCGGAGAAGCGGGCGCGGCGCGCCCGGCGTCAGCGGGTGACCCCGGAGCGCACGAGCGAGCGCCAGGCCGGGCCGGGCAACGTCGAGAAGGTGGCGGCGGCGCTTCGCTCGGCAGGTGGCCGGGCGACGCAGGCCGTGCTCACCGAGCGGACCGGCCTGAACTCTGGGACGATGACCTACGCGCTGCGCGCCTTGGAGGAGCGCGGTGCCGTACGGCGCACGGGCGAGTCGGTGCGTCGGTCGCCGGAGTTCGAGGAGGTCAAGGCGCGCCGGATCACGATGAAGCCGGGGAGCGCCGCGGCGTGACGCAGTACGGCAAGCTGGTCGAGCGGGTCACGAGGGTCGTCGGCCCGCTCAAGCGGCGCGAGGTGTTCGAGGAGTACGGGGAGTCGGTCGTCCCGCGCTTCTCGCACCTGACGCTGTTCGGCACGCCCGGCGAGCGCGTGCTCGGCCGGGGGGTCGCGAGGCCCGACCGGCACGTCGAGCGCGTCTCTCAGTGGTGAGTCTGGGCCGGTAGCCGCTCGCGTTCGTCCGCCTGAGCGCGTACCTTGAGGGCCGTGAGCGCCGCGCCGCAGCTACGGCTCGCTCCGTCCACCGAGAGCTACCGCCGCCTCGCCTTCTACATCCGACTGACCGCCGACAAGCTCGCGCTCCGCGACCACGAGGTGACGCTCGACCAGCGCCCGGCGGTGCCCGGACGGATAGCCGAGTGCGAACTCTCGCCCTTCCGGCAGTCGATCACGGTGCGGGTCGGCGTCAACTTCTTCGACCTGCCGCGCGACCAGCAACGGCACGCCATCGTCCACGAGCTTGTCCACGCACATGTGGCCGCGGTCTGCGCGATGGTCGAGCAGAACGTGCCGCCCTGGATGCCGGTCAAGACCTGGGAGATGTTCCAGGGGATGTTCGAGCGCGACCTGGAGGTGCTCGTGGACACCATCGCTGTGCTGCTCTCGCCGGTCACCGACCTTCCGGCCTGGGAGGACTGAGCGCGCACAGAGCGGTATTCTGGGCGCGTGGCGGAGGCCATCGGCAACCGCGTCGTGCGCGACCTGGAGATACCGTGCCCGGCAGGGGTGCCGATTGGCGAGACGCTGGCCGGGTCGGGCTGCCACTGCCGGATCGAGAACAGCGTGATCGTGAGCGCCCTTGACCCGAGCACGCTCGGCCGGTTCTGCACCCCGCGAGGCGGCTACCTGCTCTGCCCGACCTGGCAGGCCGAGAAGCACCGGATCTGGCAGGGGATCACGACCCCGCTGGTCGAGATGGAGCACCCCGAGGTGGTCGCGGCGCGCCGCGCAGCCGAGCACGTTCAGTCGTTCGGCTCGAACGGATCACCGAGGGCGGCTCGGAAGCGGCTGAGTGCGGCGGCGCGGCAGGCGCGGAACACCGAGATCCTGCACCTGCGCGAGCGGGGGCTGACCTACGAGGAGATCGGCAAGCGGGTCGGGGTGACGCGCGAGCGTGTTGGGCAGGTCGTGAAGCAGAGCCGGATCGTCGGGGCAGCGTAGGTGGCGCGGCTGCCGCACCCGACCAGCCCGGCCGGTCGGCTGCTCGAACTGGCCGAGTCGGCGCTCGGCGTCGCAGTGCGCCCGACCGGGCAGGTGCGCGCCCTGGAGGAGCAGGCCGTCGAGTACGGCGCGCAGTCGCGGATGCTCGACCTGCTTGGCTGGAGCGTGCTCGACCACTTCTCCGGGCGCGAGCAGGAGGTCAAGTGGGAGTCGCGGAAGGTGATGGCGCGCAAGGCGCGGGTCGCCTGGATCAACGACCCGATGGTCGGCGGCGCGGTCGCGCTGATGAACGACTTTGTGCTCGGGCGTGGCATCCCGAAGCCGCGCTGCCGCGACGAGCTTGTCCAGGAGAAGGTCGATGAGGCGTGGGACGACCCCGACAACCGGCGCATCCTGACCGACTTCCTGGCGCAGATCGCGCTGAACACCGACCTGTCGCTCCAGAGCAACGTCCTGTTCCTGCTCTTTGACGAGGGCGACGACGGGCGCGTGAAGATCAGCACGCTCAACTACGACTCGGTCGAGGACGCTGTCACCGATCCCGAGAACCGCCACCGGGTGCTCTGGTACGTCGCGCGCCAGCGCAAGGCGAAGTGGGACTTCGAGAACGACCGCTGGGAGATCGACACTCAGGGCGACATCAGGGCCGAGAAGTGGTACTACGAGCACTGGCACAACGTCAAGGACGCCGAGGACGAGGACCGCGCCGAGCCGCTGGACAAGCCGAAGGAGGACCGGGTCGGCAAGGGGCGCGTCCACCACGTCGCCCTGAACCGCACGAGCGAGATGGTCTTTGGCGTGCCCGAGTGGCAGCGGGTGCTCCGCTGGGCGACCGCCTACAACGACTTCATGAAGTCGCGGGTGGACATGGTCAAGGCGGCGGCGGCGTTCGTGCTCAAGAACAAGGTGACCGGCTCCCCGGCGCAGGTCGCCCGGCTAGCGGCGAAGGTCGTGTCGAGCCAGCGCCCGCTGGCCGGTGGGCAGTTCCCCATTGACGTGGACGCGACCGATTACGGCATGGCTCCGCGCAGGCCCGGCGCGGTGCTGACCGAGAACGAGGCGTCGCAGTGGGAGAGCTTCAAGATCGACTCGGGCGCGGCGAACGCGCAGCTTGACGCGGCGAACCTGCGCTCCCAGTTCTCCGCCTCGACGCGCTGGCCGCAGCACTACCTGGGCGCGGGCGACGGGCCGGGCTTGGCGACGGCGACGGCGATGGAGCTTCCCGTGCTCAAGATGGTCGAGACGCGCATCGAGATCATCGAGGGCATCTACCGCTGGTTCATCGACCGGGTGATCGAGCGCGCGGTGGACGCCGGGACGATCCCCGAGGAGGTCGAGCCGGAGGCGACCGAGGAGCCGGGCGCTGCGCCCGCCCCGCTCGGCCTGGCGGCGGCGCTCCGCGAGGCGTCCGAGAACGGCGAGCGACTGGTCGGGGTCGTGCGCGTGCCGTCGCTGCGGGGCCGCAGGCGCGTGCTGCTCGCGACCCGCAACCTCGGACGCGACGAGCACGTGAGCTACCGCGTGGTCTACGAGGCGCACGAGGACAAGACCGCCGACGAGGCGAACACCCAGCGCGACCTGGGCTACGACTTCAAGCTGACCTCGCCGCTGCGCCGGATGATGGGCGACCTGGTCAGCAGCGTCGCCAACATCGCGCGCACCTTCGACCCGAACAACACGAACCTCGAACTGTCGCGGACGCTCCTGTACGTGGCGCTCTCCGACGGCCTGGAGATGGAGAACGCGAGCGACCTCGTGGACGAGATCTTCCCGGAGGGCTACGTCGATCCGATGCTCGCGCAGGCGCAGGCGCAGGCGGAGGGCGAGCAGCCCGGCTCGCCCAACGGGCAGCCCAACTTCTTCGGGCCGGACTTCGCGCGCTTCATGGGGGCCGAGGGGGAGATGCACGGGCCGGAGAACCCGTACGGCGCGCCGATGCAGTCCACGCCGCCCGAGCGTGTGCGGACGCAGCAGGCCGTCGTGCGCGAGCTTCCCGACGACGTGGCGGACGAGGTCACGACCGAGGAGAAGCGCACCGACAGCCTCTGGGCGGAGGTGGTGAGCGTCGTGCAGGACGAGCTTGCCGACCTCGCCACGACGAACGGCAAAGCCGCCGAGAACGGGAGGTAAGACGTGAGTAGTCGCGTGCTGTCAGCCCTGTTGCTCACCGCAGCGGTCGTGTTCTTCATCATCAGCCTGCTGATCGGCTTCGACGTGATCGAGTCGAACGACGCGCTTGCGTGGTCGGCGCTCGGACTGGCGTGCTGGGCCGGGGCGGTGCTGATCGGCGTGATCGAGGGATGGCCGAGGACGCCTCCGCGGTAGCTCGTGGCTCCTCCCCGCCAGCCGCCGGTCGCCGCTACCACCGAGCCGCCGCCTCCGACTGACACCGCGACCCCGACGGGGGTCGCTGCCGTCGTCGGCACGGGCGCGGCCGTCGGGACGACGCTCGCACCGGCAGCCGCGGGGACGGCCGCGGCGGCGCTGACCGCCGAGGCGATCAGGAAGGCGACCGCGAACATCCTCGGCGCGTTCGGGCGCTTCGCGACCCAGCGACAGGAGGTCTGGATCGAGGTGCTGCCGACGCGCGTGCAGCGGCGCTTCCCCGAGCGCACCCCGGAGGAGGTCAACACGCTCGTGCGCGAGGAGCGCGAGCGCGAGCGCGCCTTCCAGCGCAAGGCCCGCGTCCGGCTGGAGCGCGACCTGCCGCGTGCGCTGCGCACCGCCGACCCCGCCCGGCGGGTCGAGAAGGTGCAGCGCATCCTCGACCGCGAGCGGCGCTACCTGACCCAGCGCGAGGAGGCTGTTGCCGAGCGCGCCTACACGCGGATGGAGATGATCGACCTGGAGCGGCTCTCGCCGCAGGGCGCGTTCTGGAAGCTCTCCGAGGGCGTCCGCCAGCACACGCCCGGCTGCCTGGCGATGGGCAACAAGTTCTGGCCCTGGCCGGTCCTGCACCTGATCCACCCGCAGCTACACGCCGGGTGCGCGTGCCACCTCTACACGCTCGACCAGGCGACCGAGCGCGGCTTCATGACCGAGGCGCAGGTGCCCGACGCGAAGGACGCGATGCGGCGCGCGAAGAAGGTGATCGCTCGGCTCTCCGACATCTACGAGACGGCGACGCCGGAGGAGATCGACGCCTTCCTGGAGGAAGTCGAGGACGGCGTCTGGGCCGAGGAGGCGTTCTACGGCAGGCAGGTGGGCGAGCGGTACGCCGCCGGGACGACGAAGGGCGGGCAGTTCCGGCCCCGCCGCGGCGCACGGCCGGGCAGGCCGACGATCCGCGGCAAGATACGCCGCTCGCTGCGCAAGCTCGTGCCCGACCTGCCAACCACCCCGGCGCAGGGCGCGCGAGCACGTGACGGCGACTGGATGTGGATGCGCGGCAACTTCGTGTTCGTGCCGCGTGACCGCGAGTTCAAGCGCGTGATCGACGGCGTCGAGTTCACGTCCCCGGCCGGGTCGGGGAACATCTACCGCAACGGCTACCTCGTCCACATCCCCGGCGAGAAGCCGCCCTGGCACAACGACCTCGACAAGCCGTCCGTCGTGGACGCCCGCAAGGTGCCCTCGACGCCGAAGATGCAGGAGCCGCTCCCGACCAAGCGGCGCGAGGCCATCGACCGGGCCACGGCCGAGATCCACAACGCCGAGTTCGAGCGCATCCACCAGCGGGTCGTCGCCGCGGTCGAGAACCAGGACGGCGAGCACCAGCCGGTCAAGATCGGGGACACGACGGCGACGGCCATCGAGGTGATGCGCGGCAACGCCTTCCAGCCGGTGCAGGTGACGACCATCGAGCGGTACGACGAGGAGGGCAGGCAGGCGGCGCTCGCGGTCATGCGGCACGAGTCGGGCGCGGAGGTCGATGTGATCTCCGCCGGGGGCAAGGTGATCGACTGGAACTGGAGGCCGACGACCGAGGCCGAGGGGCACGTGCCGATGCCCGACTCGATCTCGAACATCGGGGAGTTCCGGCAGGCGCTCGCCGCGCTCGCGGAGGAGACGGCCGACCGCTACGGCAAGCCCGCGCCGCACCTGGTCGCGATCAGCCGCGACCCGCTGACCGACGACCACGCGGGCTACTACTCGCAGCGGGCTGGCGTGATCGTCGTCGGCGTGGACTCGTTCAAGGCGCTCGACACCTACTTCGATGCGAAGCGCGAGGATCGCCCGCTGACGAACTACGAGGCCGGTGACCTGTGGGCCGGGCTTGCCACGAGCGTTCACGAGGCCATGCACGCGGCCGACAACGTCCCGGCCGGGCTGTACGCCTACCCTGACTACAAGGCGTTCGAGGAGGCACTCAACGAGGAGTGGGCGCGGGTCGAGACGGCGCGGCTCGCGGAGCGGCTAGGGATCACCGAGGCGCTCCAGTTCCAGGCCGACTTTCCCGAGAACGTCTACTCGCGCGGGAGCTACGGCTACTACCGGCAGACGCTCGATCAACTGCTCTCGAACGCGAAGGTCGCACCCGAGGAGCGCGAGGAGTTCATCGAGAACCTGCGCTTCAACGTGCCGCGCGAGGACCGCAACCGGCTGATCGCGGAGCGGATGGTGCAAGGCGCGACCGCCGACTACTTTCCGCAGCTACTCCCGCGCCCGCCCTGGGCCGAGCCGGACGAACCCGAGCAGACGCTCGAAGATCGGATCGCGGAGGCCAAGCGCATGGTGGAGGTGGCGCTCACGCGCTCCGAGGAGCGACGCGACAAGCGGCAGTTCGACCCGCTGCTCGCGCTCGACCTCACACAGCAGCCGAGCGCCCCCGAGGTGAACGGCGTGCCGGTCGTCCCCGGCGCGCTCGCCACGGTCGCCCTGGAGCCACGAGACGAGGCGGGCGCGCGCGAGGAGGTGAGCGGGGTGATCCGGCGCGTGATGCCCACCCCGACGACGTTCCTCACCGACGTGGATCTGGGCGACGGCCGCTCGGTGATGGTGGTGCCCGACAACCTCGTCCACGTCGATGGCGAGCCGCGCAGCTTCGAGCACGCAGGCCAGACCTTCCGGGTCGGGGACACGATCCGCTACGACCACCGGCTGGACGGCGGCTACTCGACCGCCGTGATCGAGCGGGTCGAGCCGACGGACCGGCCCGGCGCATGGGTGGCGCACGCGCGCACGACCGACGACTCGCTGAACCCCGGCAAGCTCGTGCGCCTGACGCCCGAGCGGATCAACGGCACGCTTCTCGCGCCACGGGCCGAGCCGCCCGCCCCGCGCGTGCCCGGCGAGCCGCAACGTGTGCCCGACGCCGTCCGCTCGACCGGCATTCCCGAGGCCGACCGGATGCCCGAGGTGCTGCGTGCGCTCGGTCTGCCGGACGACCTGGAGATCCGCGACGAGGGGCTGCGCGCGCTGCTTGCGAACGGCCGGGTGGACGTGCAGGTATTCCCGCACCGCGACGAGTACGGCCAGTCAGCCTGGTCGCTCGTGTACGGGCGACCGCGCAGCGACCGCTTCCAGGAGGTCGTGCTCCCGAAGGACAGGGACAGGCTGGAGGAGGGCGGCGCGAGGGCGGCGGCTGCCCCGCACTTCTTCGATCCCGAGATCGCGGAGATCGCCAACCCGGACTCGCAGGACAAGTACGGGCCGGACGCGATGATGGTGCGTCCGAAGGCCGACGCGGGTGAGCGGTTCCTCCAGGATCTCGCGCCCTCCGAGGAGGGCTTCATGTACCGCGGCATGTCGGGCGAGGAGTACGAGGCGATCCAGCGCAGCGGGATCGTCCAGAGCATCGGGGACTACAACCTCGGCACCGAGCAGGAGGGGCTGACCTTCTTCGGTACGGACGTGGCGATGGCCGCGAGCTACGCGCACACTTACGCGCCGTACGCCTACAAGGCAACGCCCGAGCGGCCCGCCTACGTGATCAAGGTGCGCAAGCCCGCCGACGTGAAGCCGGACACGCGCGGCGAGATCGGGATGCCGGGCGCGTTGCCCGCCTCCGAGATCGTGGAGGTCTACGAGGGCCGCGTCTACGCGGTGCAGCCAGCCAACATCGACCTGGTCGCGAACAGCTACTCCCCGGCCGACGGCTATCGCAGCGGCTCCGGCTACGGCGGCGGCACGGACATCGTCTGGCGGAGGCTCGACGTGGCTGCCGCCGCTGCTCCGGCCGAACCGCGCCCGGTCAGGTTCCGGGTGTCGCCGGGGATCGCGAACGAGATCGAGATGTTCGAGAACCTCGACACCGTCAACACCGAGGAGGACATCCTCCACTTCGCCCAGGAGTGGGGGAACAACGCGGCGGCGGAGCAGTTCGTGCGCGCCTGGGTGGCGGCGCGCGGGCGCAAGCGCGGCGACGGCTCGCTCGACCTGGAGTTGTCCCCGACGGCGACCAACTGGTTCACCACTCGCGCGCTCGACAACGCCATCGACATCTGGGAGGGCAACGCCGACGTGGGCTACAACGCCCGCGCGAGCCGCGCGTTCATCCGGGCGGGCCGCTCGCTGATGACAAAGCTCCAGGCGGCGGCTGCGCGGGACGAGACGCTCTCGACGGGGATCGACACCGCGCAGGCACGGGCGCAACTCGACCGGGTCGAGCTACAGCAGATCATCGACGGCGAGCATCGGCGCGTGCATCTCGGCAACACCGGCACCATCGAGCGCGCGCACGAGGCGGGCTGGAGCGACACCGAGGTGCTCCAGGTCGCGCGCGAGTTCACGGACGCGCTCGATGATTACGACGAGGTGCTGCAAGACCCGCGCTTCCAGCGGGTGCTGCGCTGGGGCCGGGACGGCAGGCTGGCCGACTCGGCGGCGGAGGGCTTGCTCAACCTCGGCACCAAGCGGGTCGGGATGACACTGCTCCGAGACGACAACCAGTCGCGCGACGGCTGGGGTGTCACAGACCTGAACGCCACCTCGGCTCGGGTAGACACGCGCAGGCCCGGCGTGCGGACGGCCGACACGCGCGACGAGCGGATCGGCAGCGAGTGGGCAGCCGACCCGCGCTACACGGCGATCCACGAGGCGCACCACATGCACGGCTCACGCACCGAGTTCGACCTGGGCAGCGAGGTTGCCTTCGCCTACCACGTCAACAAGCGGGGGCTGACCGGAGCGGGGCCGGACTCGATCAAGGTCGAGGTCGTCAATCGGCTGATCGGCGGCAAGGCTGGCGTGAACAGCCGCGCGTCCCGTGCGGTGCGGGCGCTGTTCGGTGACGACCTGCTCGATGAGTGGGCGCAGCTTCCCGGCTCGATCTACCGCGACCCGTTCCGGCGGCGCGTGCCGCCCCCGGTGGACAACAGCATCGCCGGGCGCGTGAACGACCTGAACGCCGTCGAGGGCATGGAGGCCAAGCTCGCCTGGCTGAGCGAGAAGCGCATGGAGGACGTGACCGGCCGGTCGTACGTGCGGCCCGTCGCGGAGGGCGAACGGGTGTTCATGCGGATCAACGGCGAGTCGCTCGTGCTTCAGCCGGACGGCAGCGCGCGCGTGCTCGACAGCATGGACGACTACCTGACTCGCAGCGAGGGGATCGAGCGCGACCCGCTGGAGTTCGCGACCCGCGAGGCTGGCTTCCGCTCGCTCCAGGACGCCGCCTCCGAGATCGCCTTCCTCGACCAAGCCACGGAGATGTACCGCGACGCCGACGACGCGGCGCTCCTGGAGTTGCAGCGAACGTTCTCGCAGCTTGTCCACGGCAACTCGCTGATGGGGGTGACCGGCGCGCGCGAGGCGCTCCGCGACGCCGACATGGGGCGCTCCACCCTGACGGACCAGGAGCGGTCGATGCACGAGGGCCGCGAGGCCCGCTACCGCGAGATCAACACGCACGTGGCGATGCGCAAGCGCAGCGCGAAGATCGCACGCGAGAAGCAGGCGCAGCGCGAGGCGGCGGAGAAGGGCGTGCTGACGGTCAGCGACGAGGAGTTCGCGGAGATGCTCGCGAACGCCGGGGACGTGTACGCCGACGCGGGCTACGTGGGCGAGTACAACCCGGACCTGTTCCGCACGAGCGACCTCTCCGGCCAGCCGATCCGCTACTACATCACGCTCCCCGACGGCCGCGTCGCGCACCCCGACGAGCTACACGAGTCGCGCCGTCGCGGCAGGCTGGTGGTCGTCCACAACGTTGCCGCGCCGCTGGAGCGCCCGCGCTACGCCTCCGACGCCCTCTCGGACGGCGTCAAGCAGCGGGTCCGCGAGCGCGGCACGGTCGCCGTGCCCGAGCATGGTCCCTCCCTTGCTCCGCCGCGGCGAACGGCCGAGGAGGTGAGGCGCGCGGCCTCCATCGACGGGGACGCCGAGCGCCTTTCCTCGGCTGTCGCGGTGTTCTCCGAAGCCCTCCCGATAGAACACGATGTGCGCTATACTGAGGGCATGACCGACCAAGAGATCACACCCGTGGTTGAGCGCCCCCATCCGCTGACGACGATCACGCGGCGCGCTCGGCCTGAGCACCACGCCGCCTGGCGGCTCCGCCGCGACGCGACCGATGCCCGGTTCACCGCCAACGCCTCGAAGCAGTGGGACGGCGACGGCAACGTCATCGCGCAGGACAACGACCTTGAAGCCACTGCGAACACGGCCGAGCTTGCCGCCTCCGCCGCCGAGGCGCGTGTCGGCGGGCGCGTGTTCCGGTACGACTCCTCGCAGCGCGCCAAGCTCGACGCGCAGATCGAGAAGCTCGCGAAGGCGGCGCGCAAGATCGGCCTCGATCCGCCCGTGGTCACCGACCTGGGCGACGAGACGGTCGAGCACCGCGAGAGCGAGATCGTCCCCGAGGGCGAGGGCGAGCAGCGCATCTACCAGTACGCGATGGTGAGCGGCTCCGAGCCGAAGATCGCGGGCTGGGACTTCCTCGCCTCGCTCCAGAACGTCGAGGGGATGAACTTCATTCGCCGGATGCCCGGCTCCGACGAGTCGATCAACCTCGACGCCTTCCGCGACAGCGAGCCGGTCTGCGACTACTGCAAGACCAAGCGCGACCGCAAGATGACCTACGTCGTCACCAACGAGGAGGAGGGCGTCAAGCGCGTCGGCTCCTCGTGCATCCGCGACTTCCTCGGACACGGCGACCCGAACGCCATCGCCGCCTACATGGAGCGGTGGCAGGAGATGCTGGCCTTCTCGGACGAGGAGGACGACGAGGAGCGTGGCGGAGGCGGAGGCACGAGGCGGCTCGTGCCGACCGAGGCGTACCTGACGCACGTGGCGACGATGGTGCGCACGAATGGCTGGGTGTCCCGCTCGGCCATGAGCGGCCAGGCGACCGCCGACGAGGCCGACTCGAACTACTACCACTGGAGCCGCCAGAACACGAACAAGCAGGGCCAGCCGATGTGGGTCGAGCCGACCGACGCCGACCGCGAGCGCGCGAAGGCGGCGCTGGCGTGGGTGCGCGAGCACATCGGCGCGAAGGTCCACCAGACGAGCGACGCGAGCGAGTTCGAGCACAACATGTACGTCGCCTCGCGCGGCGAGCACGTGCCGGAGCGCGGCTCGGGCTACCTCGCCTACGTGGTCGTCGCGCACGCCAAGCACGAGGAGCGCGAGATCGAGCGGCGCAAGCGCGCCGAGGTCGAGGCCGACTCCAAGCACGTCGGCAGCGTGGGCGACCGGCTGAACGTGCGGGCCACGGTCATGTCCGTGTTCGAGCGCGACGGCGACTACGGCGTCACCTACATCACGAAGCTGATGGACGACGACGGCAACGTCTACAAGTGGTTCGGCTCCTCGGAGCTTGAGCGCGGCAAGGTCTACGAGGGCAAGTTCACGATCAAGAAGCACGACGAGTTCCGTGGCGTGAAGGAGACGGTGCTCACGCGCCCGAGCGGCCTGGGCCTGTACGACCCGGACGCTCCCCCGCCCGCCGAGAAGCCGACCAAGGTCGGGCAGCGGGTCGAGGTCAGCGTGTTCTCGAACCGGCTCGGTGGTGACGTGACGATCACGGTCGAGAAGCTCAAGTCGGGGTTCGCCGTCGAGTACGAGGGGCAGCGCGACGAGGAGGTCTACCGCACCTGGAAGAACGCGCAGGAGTGGGGCGCGGAGTTCGCTGGGGAAGTGAAGGCGCGCCGCGACTGGGCTGCGGAGAAGCTCGCCGGGCTGCCGGAGGGTACGACGATCAAGGGTGGCTGGCGGAACCCGCATACGACGTACCGCGCGGCGACGGGCGGCTATGCCAAAGTGGGCGACCTGATCGCGGTGCGGCCGAAGCGGCCGGGCGAGTACGCGCCTGATAGCGAATGGGTGATCGCCAACCCGCGCGGCGGCGAGCCGACGCCGGAGGAGGTCAAGTGGGTTCCGGCCGAGATGCTCCCGAACGAGCGCGACCCGGAGAACCCGCACATCGGCGTTACGCTCCCCGACGGTGTCACGCGCTGGCTGCCCGAGTCGGACGTGTACGTGCGGCCCTCCGACGTTGTGCGCAGCGAGGGGATCGAGCGCCCTGACTTCGATGCGGAGTGGGTGGCGAAGTACCGGGCGAAGCCTGCGCGGTCACGTGGGCGCACGCGCGCGAGCGACGTAGCTGGGTACGAGTTGATGCTGCGCGACCCCGATCTGTCTCACGAGGACAGGCTGCGCTACTCCGCGCGCATCTTGGAGATTCGTGGCGAGCAGGAGAAGGCGGACGCGATGCGCGAGCGGGCCGGTCTGCCGCGCAGCGAGGGGATCGACCTGCCGAAGTGGCAGGACACGCCCCAGCAGAAGAACGCGCTGCGCACGAACTCGGCTGCCCGGAAGGTGCGCGAGATGTACCCGTCCGGCACGCACGTGATCGTGACCCCCGGCGCTGGCGCGGAGCCGCGGCCGGGTGCGATGCAGGGCACGGTGCTTCGGCACGTGCCGGGCCTGAACGCGCAGGGCGGGCACCTGAACGTCCGCTGGGAGAACGGCGTGGTCGGCAAGATCTCGCCCGGCAGCGTGCGGCCCACGGGGCCGAGCGTCCGCGAGCAGATCGCCGCCGCCTACGACCGTGGCGACTCGATCATGGCGATGGGCGCGCGGTTCGGCACGGACGAGCAGACGATTGCGCTGATCTCCTCGGTGACCGGCACGAGCCGCAAGCACCTGCGCGACGTGATGCACGCGCCCGAGATGCCCGCGCCTCCGCCCGCGCTGCTCGGGATGAGCGACGAGGAGATCAGGGAGCTTGGCGACGCCGACTTGCTGGAGCGTGAGCGCGCGTCGCTGGAGCGGCTGCTCGACACCCCGAACCGCGCGGCGGCTCGACGCGCGAAGGCGATCAACGACCAGGCCCGCGCCGAGCTTGACCGCCGGAAGATCGACTGGCAGGGGCTGACGCGCAGCGAGGGGCTGGAGCAGCAGCCGACGGAGCCGCGGCTGACCGCCAGGCAGCAGCAGATCCTCGACATGCTGCCGGGGCCGGAGGGCGGTACCTCCCCGACCGGCGGCACCCGTGCTGGGCTGGAAGCATCTGAACTGGCCGGTCCGCTCGGGATGACCGACCGCGGCGTGCAGCAGGTGCTCTACGCGCTCGTGGATAAGGGGCTGGTCAACTACGACGAGGCGGGCTACTACGCGCGTGAGCAGCCGCTGCCTCGGGTCGAGTCCGAGGGACTGCCGCTGCCGGACGCGCCGCCGCTCTCGAACCCGGCGTCGGCGGCGCGCGAGAGCTACCGCATCGTGTCGCCGGTCATCGGGCCGGACGTGGGCATCCGGGCGCAGGTGCCCGGCGCGGAGATGACGACCGAGACGCTCCGCGACCAGCAGTGGGGCACGCGCGGCGACGGCTTCTTCGGCTCCGGCGCATACTTCGCGTCGAGTGCCGACGCGATCCCGAGCCTAGCAAGGGGGCGGGATCTCGTCGGCCTCGACCTGTCCGGCAAGAAGCTCTACATGCCGCCGAGCGAGGAGAACGCCGACCGGTTGCACAGGTGGCTCGGGGACGTGAACTACTACGCGACCCACGGGGGGATGGAGGACGACCTGCTGGCCCGCGAGGAGCGGAGCTTCAACGACCCGGAGCTACAGAAGCTCTACGGCGGCGAGCAGGAGGGAACCGCCATCGCAGAGAAGCTCGCACGCAGCGCGCCGTACGGCCTCTGGCGGCGCGTGAACCCGCCGATGATCGCGGGCGTGATCGAGGCGTCGCGTGCCGACCTGCGGGCCGGTCGGCTGGACCGCGACACGCCGAGCACGAGGATCATGCGCGCGCTCGGGTACGACGGCGTGGACACCCGGCACCTCCCCGCCCTCGACAACAGCCGCTTCGGCTCGGTGCTCTACCGCGACCCGGTGTTCCACGAGCCGGTCCCGGTGGACGAGCCGCCGCCCGAGCGCGAGCCGACGCTCCAGCGGCTCACGCACGAGATGCTCGACGGGCTGATCGGCGGCAGCGAGCCGGGCGCGCGCGGCAAGGTGATGGACGGCGTCACCTACACCCCGAAGCTCAAGCGGCCGGTGACCGCGCTTGACTTCCAGGAGCGCGGCGAGATGTGGGTCGGCCCGAGGTTCTACGCGCTCAGCGCAGCCCAGCGCCGCAACGCGCTCGTGAGCGAGTTCGCCCGCGAGATCCGCAAGGGGGTCGAGGACCAGGAGTGGTTCAACGACCGCTCGAACTGGCCGGACGAGGTCGAGGGCTTCGACGCGGAGGCCGTCTACGAGGAGGCGTTCGACCCCGTCGCGCCCGAGCGCAGGTGGTCGTGGCTGGAGTCACCGGCAGGCCGCGGGATCATCGCGGAGGCGATCCACCAGGGCTTCCCGGTCGCGCCCGAGGTCGAGCAGCGGCTCGCGCACGGCGGCGACCCGACGCCCGAGCCGCCCGAGCCGCCGCCCGCGCCCGACCCGGACACGAACGACGCCGAGTTCGAGCAGATGCTCCAGCAGTTCCGCGACACCGGGCGCGCCTACGTCGCCATCAACGTCCTGTCCGGCGACGTGAAGGGCATGGATCTCGGCTTTCACCGGGTCGAGTACGACGGCAGCTACAACCCGCCCGACGAGCCGGTGAACGTCGTCTACCGGCGTGACGTGTTCCGCAACTTCGACACCGGCCAGACCGTCGTGGTCGTCTCCGACAACGACGCGATCATCAGCATCGACGGCACGACGGCGAGCACGAACCTGCCGAGCAACCCCGCGCCCGGCACGGCCGAGCACGTGGCCGCGTCCGTCCTAGAGCAGCCGCTGCGGAGTGCGCGCGCGCTGCTCGGGGAGGAGGGGTTCCAGCCTGGCGAGAAGTACGGCAAGTGGACGCGCTGGGTGAACCCGGACGGCCGGGCCATCGTCATGCGGCACGACAGGAAGATCGACGCGGCCTACCCGGATGTGCCGACCAGGCAGGAGGTCGAGTGGGCGCTCTCGCAGTTCGTGCAGGAGGACGACTTCGGCGGCTACCGGGTCGGCGTCAACTTCGCTGACCACCACGACGCGCTGGACGACATCGACTCGGGCTGGACGATGAGCGACTTCACGCCCGACCCCGGCGGCAACGTCTACACCTATCGGCACGAGGAGAAGGCCGCGATCAGGATTCGCGTTGCCTCCGACGGCACCGTGGCGCAGATCGGCAGGCCCGACCTGAGCGACACGCTGCGGATCGTCTCCGACAACGAGTACCAGCAGATGCTCCTGGCACGTGACGAGCAGGCCGACACCGCCGAGGCGTTCGCGCAGACGCTCGTCGGCCTCTCCCGCCAGCAGTTGTACGAGCGCCGGGAGTTCCAGTCGGGCTTCGGGGAGGAGTTGAACCGGCCGTACTACCACGGCGTGCTCGGGCCGGTCAGCGGCAACCAGCCGGGCACCGCGGTCTACTTCAACCACGGGGCGGGGCGCTCGCTGACGCTGGAGTTCGACAACGCGGGCTTCATCACGAGCGCGAGCGGCAGCGAGTTCAGCTACCCGACCGGGCACGAGATCGGCGGCGGCACGAGCAGGGGCGAGGAGATCGCGGACAACCTGCGCGGGAACCCCTACCCGCAGGACCGGCGCTCGTTCGCGTACTACCTGACCTCGAACGGCTACGAACTCTCGTCGGGGAGCGGCGGCGAGGGCGGCGCGTGGGAACGCTGGATTCACCCGCAGCGCGGCGACAGCATCCTCACCGAAGCCGCAGGCCCGCCGCTCCGCGAGGGCGACCCGGACTGGCAGGCAGGGACGCTCTCAGCGATCTACGCGACCGAGGACACCCCGGCCGTGATGCTCACCCGCGCACGCGGCAGCCGCTACCGCTACCACCCCGAGGAGATGGTCGGGCAGCCGCACACCGAGGTCGTGGCGGCGCTCAACGTGAGCCAGTACCGGAAGGTCAGCGAGGCGCTCGGCGGCGACCCGAACGTCCACGAGTTCTCCGCCCAGAACGGCAGCGAGGTGCTCCGCTACCGCTGGCACGTGGACACCGAGGGGGTCATCGACAAGGTCGGCTTCCCCGACCCCGACAACGCGACGGCGATTCTCACTGAGGAGGAGTTCAAGGCGAAGCGCCGGGCTGCGGCGAGTGCGCAGGCGGAGGCGCAGGCGAAGGCAGCCGCTGAGGCCGACCTGCGCCGGGCCGCGCGGCAGGAGAAGATCGACGCCCGGCAAGCGCCGGTCGAGATCGGGGAGCCGGGCAACGCGACGGTCCGCCTGATGCGCTCCGAGCACGGCTTCTCGGTCCAGTCGCGCAAGCGCGTTCGCTACACGAAGCAGGAGTGGGCGGAGAAGGTCGCGGCGAAGCTCGGCAGGCCCGTGAGCGACCTGTCCGAGCGCGAACTCGGCAGGCCGGGGTTCCGCGGCTACTCCTACGTGCTGCGCGACTCGAACGGCCACACGCTCTCTCTGCGCGTGGACAGCCTCGTCCCCGAGGGTGCGACCTGGCTGGGGATGCCGATGAGCAAGAGCGACGGCGTGATCTCGCGAGTCGAGTGGAAGCCCGCGAAGGCCGTCGGCCGCGACCGGCTGCCGGAGGGCACGTTCGCGACCAGCCTGGACGAGATGATCGCGGACGGCCTCGGGCGCACCGACGAACTCGGGGAGCGGTACGGCGCGAAGGTGGACGTGCCGACGGTGATCACCACCTCCGGCAAGCAGGACCACTCCGCTCACCATGAGTGGAACGGCACCATCGTGTTCGGGCAGGGGATCGCCCCGGCGATGAAGGTCGCGATGGACAAGGTCGCGAGGGGCGAGCCGCTCACCGACGAGGAGGCCGGGGACGCCTACTCGGCCTGGCACGTGTACCAGCACGAGATCAACCACGGCGTCAACCCGCTCCGCTCCGGCGAGTACGGCAAGAACAGCCCGCAGGTCGCGATGGAGGAGTCGCTGACCGAGGAGCTAGCGCACCCGCTCGCCATCGAGTGGCTCAAGACGATGGGGCCGGGCGGCGAGCAGATCCTCCAGTGGGCGGCGGCGAACCCGAGGAGCTACCAGAGGCTCGGCACCTACCGGCGGCACCGGCTGAACCTGCGCCGCGCGCTCACCGAGGCGGGCGTCCCCGAGGACGAGTGGCGCGAGACGATGACCCGGATGAAGTTCAACATGAGCCAGCCGGAGCGGTTCCAGTTCCTCGGGCGCAAGATCGCGGAGCAGACCGGCTCGGACGAGGAGAGCGGCATCCGGCGCGTGCGCTCACTGCTTCAGCCGACCAAGGCGGGCCTGCACAAGACCGAGGGCGTCGGCAACGACTTCCAGCCGCTGCTTGACGTGACGCCCGACCTGGAGGGGATCGAGCCGCGCGCGAGCGAGCTAACCGTCCAGAACGGCGTGGCCTCGGTCAACACGAACGTCGAGGTGCCCGACCCGCCGCCGGAGTGGCCCGCCCAGACGCGCTACTCGGTCAAGGGCGTCGATCCGAAGGGCGACCGCGTCGCCGTCCACGTGGGCAACCTCGGCACGCAGTGGATCGACGCCGGGCGTGTGCGCGTGCCGCCGATGACCGTGCAGCCCGAGTGGTCAACCAGGCGGACGTTCACGGTCGAGGCGGACGACGAGGTGCTGCTCAAGGACGGCCGGATCGTGCGCGTGACCGAACTGATCCCGACCGGCTACATCACCGACTACCGGTTCCGCGGCATCCCGCGCTCCGAGGAGGAGGAGGGCGGCGAAGGACTCGTGTTCGCCTACCAGCAGAAAGACATCGTCCGCAAGGTCGAGCCGCTCAAGGAGGACGACTTCGGCAACTCGGGCAGGGAGATCGTGGTGGGCGGTCGGCCGGTGCTGGTCGGGGATCTGCTGGTCGGCAAGCCGACACCGGTCGGGCGCTGGCAGGGCAACCGCGACCGCGAGTACCACTTCATCGCGAAGTACGGCGACACCGACCGGGCGGGGATCTACGGCTACCACGACGAGCAGCCGCGCCCGCTTGTCTCGGGGATGGTGCTCGGGGAATGGAACCCCGACGAGCCGGGCAGGGTGCTCGAACTCGTGTTCCCGGTGGAGGGGTTGCGACGCCCGACCGAGACGATGATCGCGGAAGCCGCCTAGCCCTCCCCCACCTGACCAGGGGGGAGTGGTTCGACCTCGCGCGGGTGTTCTTCTGGCTCATCCTCGTCGTGCCCGCCTACCTGCTCGGCTGGCTGAACATCGTCGTGTTCGTCTCGCTGCTAAGCCTCTGGGCGCTTGTGGAGACGGCCTGGGCGGCGTTCCGGGGCGGCAACGAGAAGTCGCTCCGCCGGATCGAGGAGCGGCTGGAGCGGATCGAGGAGATGCTGCGCGACCGCTCTTGACGGCGACCACACGATGTGTGCTATCCTACGGGCGTGTGTACGACCGACCAGGAGGTAGTCATGGATGAGCAGAGGGACTTCGCGGAGGAGCGGTTCAACGAGCGCCTCCAGTACGAGGACGCGAGCAACGCCGAGTTGATCGCGGCCCTGGCCGACGCGCCCGAGGAGCGCCGGGCGAGCTACCAGCGCGAGCTTGAGGCGCGCGGCTTCGAGTTCACGGAGGAGGAGGACGAGCCGGTGGTCGCCACCAGCGTCTACTTCGCCGTGCCGGACGACTACACCATCGGCACCCCGTTCGCGACGTACGAGGAGGCCGAGGCGTACGCGCGCTCGACCATCAAGCCGCTCGGGCTGGCCGCGTACAACCACGGCATCGAGCGGTACACCCGCGCGTACGTGGACGTGCGCGTCAAGGACGCCAGCGGCGACCACCCGGTTCACCGGATCGAGGTCCGGGCGTGAGCGCCTGGGCCTCTGAGCAGGAGGCGCGCCAGCACTTCCTCGACTCGACGTTCGAGGACGCCGAGGAGCGCGCCTACTTCGAGCGGTTCGGGTTCGTCGCCAGGCTGCTCGTGCAGCACCGCTTCGATGACGGCGAGGAGCTTGTCCGGCTGCGCTTCATCCACCGGGGCGGCACCGTCGAGGAGCGCGAGTTCATGCACCTGCGCGCCTGGGAGGACGCGGCGAGCTACGTCCACGCGATGGAGGAGAGCGCCGAGCGGCACGCCGAGGCCGAGCGCCTGTCGGCCAAGCTCGGCCGCGAGGTTCACCCGCTGGAGATCGCGTTCGCGGAGTTCGGCCCTGAGTGGGAGCGCGAGCAGCAGGAGCGCCGAGAGGGTGGGTTCTGATGGAGACGCCCGAGATCGTCTGGCGCTGGAACGATGAGGCACACGCTGTGTGCCACGAGTGCGGTAGGTTCGTGACCGGCGCATGGACGTGCTGGCTCAAGAACAAGTTGCGCTGGATCAGGCAGGTGTGCGGCCCGTGCGCAGAGGCGGCGTGAGCGGATGGGCACCTACCGCAGCACGCGCAGGCCAGCAGGCCCGGACAGCCCGATCTACGGGCGGATGCATCTCGCGATGACCGAGCCGATCACCGACTTCGAGCTAGAGGTGCTCCGCCACCTTGACGACGACTACGTGAGCCTGCGCGTGATCGCTGACCGCTGCGGCTACACGCTGTCCGGCTCCGGCTGGGAGACTGCCGCCGACTCGCTCGTCGTGCGCGGGCTGGCGCAGATGATCCGCGACCCGCACGCGCCGATGGGCAAGCGGTACCGGAGGTCGCCATGAAGGGGCGCGAGGGGCAGCTTCGCCTCGACCAGTTGACCTTCGAGGGCTACTGGCCGGAAGGCTCGCCGGAGGTCGTGCGCGAGTTCCTGCGCACCCAGTACAACCCGGCGACGATGCCGCAGTTGCACGTTGCCCTCGTGGACGGCAAGTACCACCTGCTCGGCTGGAGGCAGAAGCCCGGCCAGCCGGGACTGCTGGAGGCCGCGCGCGGCTGGGCGCTGACCGCCGACGAGGCACGGTGGGTCGAGGTCTGGCCCGACATCGCGGACATCAAGTGGGAGGCGCGATGAAGGGCAAGGAAGTCTGCGGGCACACGACGAGCGGCAATGGGTTCACGTTCGTCTGCGGTCTAGCGAGGGGCCACACGACCCTGCACAAGCAGCGGACGAAGCTGCGCGACCACACCTCGGTCACGACCTGGGGCGACGACGGACGCGCGCCCTGGGCGACGACAGACCCGAGACGCGCGTGAGGCTGACGCCGCGCCAGCAGGAGGTGTTGCTGCTCTGCGCCGAGGGCCGTCCCGGCTGGCGCGCGACGAACCGCGTCGGCCTGGCCGCGACGCTGCACTCGCTGCGCCGCCGCAAGCTGATCACGGGCGACTCGGAGAAGCCGATGCTGACCGCCGAGGGCGCACGGCTGGCCGACTCGATCCGCACACTCCAGGGGATGGCGCAGCCGAAGCTGCTCGTGCCGGTCCGGTTCAGCGACGAGGACGGAAGGGGGGAGTGGTCATACGTGTGAGGCCCGTGAAGCTGTGGAAGGTCTGGTGCGTCGTGCGCGGGCACGAGCCGGGCGAGTTGGAGCCGGGCATCACCTCCGTCCGTCGCTGCGTCCGCTGCGGCCAGGAGTTGGCGTACAGCGGGCGTGTCGTCTCGCCCGCGGAGGAACATCTGCGCGGCGAGCTTGAACTGCGCGACGACCTGCTGCGCGAGATCGGCCGCAACGAGACGGCGATGCGTGTGCTCGACACCGCGCAGCTACCCGGCAGCGGGACGATGGGCGCGCTGATCCGCACGCTCGTGCAGGTCGAGGTGCCGCCGTTCGTGGACACGAAGGGACAGGCTCCGCCGCTCGGGGCCGAGTGGGCGAAGGAGGAGGAGGGTTCCGGTGGCACGTGAGGACGACCGCGGGCCGGTCGAGGCGTGGGTGGCCGACGTGCTCGTGCGCGAGGGCGGCATGGTCAGCATCACGTGCGAAACCAGCCGCATCGAGGTCACGTTCGGACAGGAGGCGCGGCTGATCGTTCGGCCCGACGGCGAGGGCGCGCTCGCCTACGAACTGGTGCGCGGCTGATGCGGCAACGACGGCCGTCCTACCCGCGCCGACCGGCGCGTCCCGCGCCGCCCGAGCCGCAGCAGCGCACGTCCGAACTGCCGGACGGCGTGACGAGGAGCGAGTGGTCGTTCGACGGCGGCACCACCTGGGAGCTACCCGTCTACCACGACACCCAGGGGCGCGTGCTGGTCTGCCAGCACCGGGTGCCGCGCGGGCACGGGTTCACGGTCGGCTGCTCACAGCGGATGGGCCATCCGGGGCCGTGCGGGTGATCGGCCGGGCCGTCTGCTTCGTGCTCGGTCACGCGCGCCCGGAGAGGCACGAGGACAAGCTCGGCGCGGCCTGGGATGTGTGCCCGCGCTGCGGGACGGTGACGGCCTCGGCTAGCTGGCACGGCGGCAGGCCGTGGGAGCGCGAGCAGCAGCGCAAGGAGATCGGCCCGAACGGCTGGACGTGCATGTGCTGCTCGGACTACCGGCCGGACGCGGTCATCTCCGTCGTCAGCCGCCAGCGCGTCTACGGCAACGTCGTGATGGTCGAGAACGTCCGCTACTGCAACGACCGGCCGTTCTGCACCGAGCGGGCGCACCTGCTGGCCCGGCGCTGCGCGCGGAACACCCTGGCCGGGCAGTGCGACCAGGAGGCGACCCGGCAGGTGCCGATGCCAGACGGCACCGTTGCCGTGATGTGCCCCCAGCACGCCGACGAGTTCGCGACGGAAGGGCATGGGCTTCGTTGAGCGGTACCTCATGCAGACGATCATCGTCGTGCTGGCGATGGTGCTGACCGTGCTGGGCGCGGTGCATGACGAGCCGTGGGTGACGGCAACCGGCGGCTTCACCCTCGGGCTGATGGTCGCCGTGCTGATCCGTGACTGGAGACGGCAGTGAGCGCGGTCAACCTGGACGACGCCAAGCTGACCGCGGCCATCGACTTCATCGGGCGGACGCAGGGCGCGAGGCAGGTGCAGATCCGCTACTCCGATGACGAGCAGCCGGTCGTGTGGTTCGTCGTCGCCCTGTACGACGGCGGTGGCTGGGAGGCCGACGCTGCGCCTGAGCCGGTCCGGGCGGCACTCAGGCTCTGTGAGCGGCTGGCCGACGGCGGGCGATGCACGCACTGCGGTAGACCGACCGGTCTTGACCCCGACACGCTGGAGACGATGCCGCTCAACGAGTTGATCTGCTGGTACCAGATGGACCCCGGCACCAAACGGTTCACGAGGGGCTGCGCATGAGCGTGGAGCGCCCGACGGGGCAGTGGCCCGCCTGGATGGACGACCTGCTCGCCTACGGGCCGCTGGCCGAGCTTGAGCCGGAGTGGCGCGCTGAGATCGGGGACGCGATCACGCTCGTGCTGGACGAGCGCGCGCTGGCAGTGGCGCGGGCGCGGCGGCAGCAGGAGGAGTCGTGAGCGAGCGGGCCAAGACGTACGCCGAGGTCGAGGAGGAGACGACCCAGCGGCTTCTGGGCGCGCTGGTCGCCCGCTACGGCTGGACGCTCGACCAGGAGAACGACGCCCGCATCCTCGCCTTCGTCGCGCTCGCCCCGGTGCGGACGCTGATCGAGGCGAACGAGGAGCGCGCGTGAAGCGGCTGCTCGTCAACCGCGAGCAGGTGCAGGACCAGGCGAAGAAGGCGACCCGCTACTTCGCCCGCATCCTGGAGGAGAACGACGCGCACATCTTCGCCGTCGAGTTCGAGGGGGCCATGCTGATCGTCGCCCGCGACAAGCAGGTCGAGAAGATCCGCGAGGCGTTCATCCGCGAGGGCATCCTCGAAGGCGTCGAGCAGGCCGAGGAGGAGAGCACGTGACCGAGAGGATCAGCTACCGCGACTACCTGATCTGGACGGCGTCGCACACGGCAGCGTCGCTCAGCGAGGCGGTGCGCATCGCCATCGACATGGGGGACGACGAGGACTTCGCTGTCCGACACCTGGAACACAAGCTCGACGTGGCACGGGAGCTTGCCAAGTATGGCAACTACAACTCCGACCGGGTCGAGCCGCGACCGGCAACGACAGAGCCGGAGATGGAGGGGCGATGAGCGAGCCGACCGGCGAGTGCGTCCATGTCTGGCGTCCGCTCGGCTCCCCCGTCCGGCGGATGGACGGCTGGGGCTACTGGCACCGCGTCCTGGAGTGGTACTGCGAGCGATGCCGCAAGACCGAGTGGAGGGCGCTGGACTGATGAGCGACGACGCACAGACGATCCGCGAGCGGGCAGCACGGGAGTCGCTGGGCGTGGATATCAGCGACTACAGTGACGAGTTCTGTGCGGGGTTCCTGGCCGGACAGGTCAACGTGTTCGACTTCCTAGCCGCTCGTCCCGCCGCACCAGACGCGGCGCGAGAGGCGCTGGAAGCCGTCGGACGGGAACTAGAGCGGGCTTCGGACGTGCGGGCGAACCGCACGAAGATCATCGGCAACGCATACCTCATCGTTCAGGCCGCTCTCCGAGGCTCGCACACGGAGCAGGGATGAGCGACTACGACTCCCGGCCCGAGACGCGAGAGCACATCGACCGGGTGCGCTTCTTCATCGACCGGGCGATCTCCAGCCTCACGCATCGGCGCGCCCGACACGACGCTTCCAAGCTGGTCGAGCCGGAGCTATCCGCCTTCAACATCGCCACGCCGAAGCTCGCCACGCTGGAGTACGGGTCGGAGGAGTACAGGCGGTCGCTGCGCGACCTCGGGCCTGCGCTCGATCACCACTTCGAACACAACGACCACCACCCGGAGCACTACCCAAACGGTGTGCGCGGCATGAACCTGATGGCGCTTATCGAGATGCTCTGCGACTGGCGGGCTGCGTCTGAGCGGGTCAAGCAGCGCACCGACGACCCCGCGAAGGTTGGAACGTTCGAGACGGGGTTGCTGCACAACAAGGAGCGGTTCGGGATCTCCGACGACCTGTACGAGATCCTGCTCAATACGGCTCGTGAACTGGACATGCTGGGCCGCGACTCGCACACGGAGCAGGGATGATCCATGTGTTCCTCGCGGAGAACTGCCCGTGGTGCTGGTGGGTGTCGCTGCGCTGGAGCGACTATGCCCGCTGGGGCGAGTGGGCCTGGGTCGGCCGGGAGTATCCGGCGTGACCTCCCACGACCTGCTCGTGCTCGCGCTGATCGTGCTCTTGATCCTCGCGCTGCTCGGGGCGGCGCGGCTACTGCCCTACACGTAAGGAGGCCGAGATGACCGAGAGACTCGTGTGCGACTCGTGCGGCGACCTGATTGACGAGGAGCAGCCGCACTTCCTCGTGACCGCGCAGAAGATGATCGTCCAGAACGCCAACGACCCGACCACGATCAACGTGCCGGAGTTGGAGCTAATCCCGCGCACCCTGCACTACCACGACGGACACCAGCCCGAGTTGGTGGCCTCGGGGGAGGCGTCGCAACTGCCGGTGTTGCCGGAGGAGCCGGGCGGGGAGGAGCCGGTGGAGGAACCGACCGGGCCGGAGCCGCCCATCGAGCCGCCCGCCGGGCCACCGATCCAGCCGCCCGGCGCGCAGGCCCGTGAGTGAGGACAGGCTGTTCGATATGGACGCCGAGCCGCCGCAACCGCTGCGCGAAGGCCGCGTCGAGTTCATCGCCGGGATGCTCGCGCAGATGACCTGGGGCGACGAGAAGCGCACCGTCGCTCAGCGCGAGCGGAGCATCGAGGTCGCCCGCGAGGCGCTGGAGAAGCTGCGCTCGTGACCGCCGTGCGCGGGCCGGGCATCACCTGCTGCGGGTGCGGCTGCGTGGTCCAGGCGGTGGTTGTCGGCGTCGTCACGTTCGTCCTGGCCCGGCGGCGGCGCACGTGAGCGACGACCCGATCCCGGCCTCGCAGGCCCGAGCGCACCTGCGCCCGTTGCCCCGCTGCCGGGTGTGCGAGAGGCCCGCCGTCGAGGCGCTCTACAACGGGCGGAACGACTACATGGGGGTCTACTGCCATCGCCATGCCAGGGCGGCGTTGAAGCGGTACAAGCTGGAGGGGCGGCTGACGTGATCGGGCCGGTCGAGATCATCGGGCAGGAGATGGAGCGCGTGGGCATCCGTAAGCCAGACTGGGCGCTCGCGTTCATGTGGGGCTACCTGCTCGGCGCAGCCAAGCACGAGCAGCCGGGTCTGCTGCACGACGAGGAGAGGCTGCGCCAGTGGTGCCGGATGACCTTCGTCGGACGCCGTAACCAGAACGGCACACTTCGCGCGAGCGAGCGACGTAGGCTCGGTCTGTGACCGGCGGGCAGGCGGTGTTCCTGATCACGTGCGCGGCACTGCTCGCGTTCGTGGTCGCGATGCTCGCCGCAGCCTGGCTCGGCTGAGGCTCGCCGCCGTCCGGCGTACACTCCTCGCGTGGCGCTGGCCGAGTGGATCGAGCGCGTCGAAGGCTCCATCGCTGACGAGGACATGCTGCACGTGCTCGGCGCGGAGGCCGAGGCCGACACCACGCTGAACGCACACGACCGCGCCCAGGTGATCGGCCGGGTCGAGCGGTACCTGGAGAGCTTCGATGACATGCGCGCCGGGAAGCTCGTGAGCGCCGCGGAGTTCGCGCTCGGCGGGCCGGTCCTGGACGACGACGTGCCGGACTTCGACCTGGGCGACGATGACCGGAGCGACTCGCCGCTCTCCGAGGCGCTCGCTGAGGTGCTGGCCGAGGCGGTCTGGGAGGAGCGGCTGCACCCGCGCAACCGGCTCGGCAAGTGGATCGAGAAGCTGCGCAAGCTCGGAGGGGCGAAGGGGCTGCGCGAGCGCGGCGGCAAGGCGGGCCAGGCCGTCAACCGGCGGCTCGCCCGCAGCACGCTCGTGGCGATGCCCCCGCTGGTGCTCTCGCAGCTACACACCTTCCTCGACCGCTTCGACGCGGGCTACCTGTTCGATCCCGAGTTCTGGACGCCGGGGCCGTCGCCGCCGAGCACGATCTACGGGCAGTTCCCGGAACTGATCACCTGGCTGGCGACGCAGGCGAACCCCGAGGTGCTGATGTCGCTCGTCCACCTGATCGCCTCCGAGGACCAGGCCGAGCGCGACGAGGGGAAGGCGCTGATCGAGGCGGTGCTGCGTGAGCGTCGGTAGCTACGTCGAGCACCTTCACCCGCGCGACCGCTACGGCAAGTGGCGCGACGTGCCCGACCTGCCGCGGACGCCCATCATCGACCTGCGCGACGACCCGCGCGGGTTCGCCGCGATCTATGACGGGTTCGAGCACGGCGGCATCGAGGCGCACGTGAACGGCACTACCGTGGACGCCGACGCGCGCGCGACGACGATCTGGGGGACGTTCGAGCACGACCCCGGCGACGGCGGCGGGCCGATCACGGTCGGCAACTTCGAGCACACCCTGTACGACGACGACGGCCCGGTGATCACCCGCGACCTGATCGAGCTACACCCTGACTTCCGCGAGCGCGGCTTCGCGACGGCCTTCTACGCGCACGAGGAGCAGCAGGCGCTCCGCCACGGCGTGACCAGGATCGAGTTGACGGCGGCGATGGAGACGGGTGGCTACGCCTGGGCGCGGGCCGGGTTCGAGTTCGACCTGGGGCCGGTCGCCGGGCCGAAGATGCTCTGGGAAGCGTACGCCGAGTACGGCAAGCCGGATCGCAAGCAGCAGCTTCGCGAGATCCAGGGCCACGTCGGGCCGCAGGCATGGGCGGCGTTCGAGGACAAGTTCCCGCACGACGAGGAGTGGCCGAGCGCGCGCGTCCGGCGCGAGGAGGGGATCGAGGCCGATCCCGACTGGTTCACCTCTCCGGCGGAGATCGCCGCCTACGGCCGCGACGGCCCGCACTGGAGCGAGGGTGGTCACGACCTGTGGCTCGGCAAGGCGTTCCTGCTCGGCTCCGGGTGGAACGGCGTGAAGTGGCTCAGGACGCCACAGGAGGCGATCTCCGAGGCCGACGACACCGTGCGACTGACGACCCTCGTTACAGCACTTCATGCGCTCTGGGCTGCACAGGGAGCCGTACACGTGCCTCCAGACGAGATCGCTGGGGACGACGATGCCGGATTCTGGGACGCGGTCGAGCGGGCCGCTGCACGCATCCAGGAGGCGAGCGCATACGTCGAGCGGCTCCACCCTCGTGAGCGGACAGGGAAGTGGCGGAGCAAGCTCGGTCTAGGCCGGGCCGTGCGTGCCGAGGTGGCGGCACGCCCCCGCCTGCCCGAGATCCAGAGACGCGACCGCCCGCTCGCCTCCGGGATGGCCTTCCGGCGTGCCCGCACCCGCCCGGCGCTGATGCGCGAGACGGGCACCCACGGCGACGAGTTCATGTTCGAGATGGCGACCGACCTCGGCTACGCCGGACGGCCGACGCGCGTCCCGAGCGGCGAGGTGGACGCCGCCGTCGCCGCCGGGGGCACCGAGGTCTGGCGGGGCGTCTCCGACGAGACGTACGCCGAGGCGCTCGTGACCGGCCCCTACTACGCCGGACAGGGCTTCCGAGGCTCCGGCATCTACGTGGCGCACGGCGAGGACGGCCGCACGCGGGCGGTCAGCTACGCGCAGGCACCGCCGACCCGTGGGATCGCCGCCAAGACGGACCGGCCGACCGTCCAGCGGATGGCGCTCCACCCGCAGGCGAACGTCGTGGAGTACGAGGAGATCCGCGGCCGGGCGGAGGCCGAGCACAAGCGGCTGGCCGAGAAGCTTCGCTCGCCGGGCCTCTCCGAGAAGGCCAGCGAGGAGGAGGTGCTGGCCGAGGTCGCGCGTGACCCGGCGCGCTACGCGATGAGCCAGGGGTACGACGCCATCCGCATCAACGACGCCGAGATGAACGTCCTGAACCGCACGGCGCTGCTCGTGGACGAGGCGTTCGAGGAGGCGGGCACGAGCGTCGTCCGGCGGGGGCGCGCGGCCGTCGAGGCCGAGTACGAGGAGCACCTCCACCCGCGGGGCCGCGGTGGGCGCTGGATTCGCAGGCTCGCCATCGAGCGTGCGTTCGCGATGCGCGACCTGCCGGGCCAGGGGACGATGCGTACGCGCACGACCGAACCGGTCGAGAGCGAGCGGAAGATCAAGGCGTCTCGGATCAAGCCGGGCGACGACTTCTGGCTGGAGCCGCCGAAGGGCGAGCGCCGCCAGCGCGTCCACGCCCAGCACGTGATCCAGACGCCGGGCAACGTCGTGAAGGTGCAGACCCGCCGCGGCGAGGAGGTCACGTACGGGCCGAACGAGCCGGTCACGCGGATCGACACGCAGCCGGGTCTGCGGGACGCGCTGCTGATCCAGGCGCGCGAGGCGTTCGCTGGCGAGGGGCAGCCGATCACGCCCAGGCCGTTCGAGTACCTGCGGCTCGTGATCCCAGAGGGGCCGGGCGGCGGCGTGGTGCGCTACGAGCCTCGCGCCGGGCGGGTGCCGAGCGAGGTGTTGCGCGGGCTGCCCAAGGGGGCGCAAGTGGGGATCGGCTCCGACCTGCGGCCGTTCGAGCGCGAGCAACTCGGCATCGAGATCGAGCCGGGCGACCTGGTCACGGTGCCCGCCCACGGCGTCACCAAGAGAGGCCGCGTGGTCAGCGTCGGCCGCAAGAACGTGAAGGTCGAGATCGACGTGAGGGGCAAGCCGCGCATCCTGACGAGACTCCCCTCCGACCTGACGATCACGGCGAAGGCTCCGAGCGAGGACGAGATCCTGAGCCGCTACGCCGACTGGACGCGCGAGCGGCTCCGCAACCTGACCAGCCGCGAGTCCGGCGCGAAGGTCGCGGTGCGCATGAACTCGGGCGGGCTGCCGACGCTGCTCGATGAGGGCCGGATGCGGAACGCCCACCACGGCTCCTCCTACGACGATCCCGAGCGGGGCACTCGCGGCGAGTCATACGAGCGGCACCGGGCCGAACTGGAGCGCGCCTGGTTCCACATCGACACGTCGGAGACGGCCGACCCGGATGCCTACCCGGTGTACGGCTACGTGACGACCGACCAGGAGGATCTCGGCAAGACCGAGCGCGGCAGCTTCTCGCAGGCTGTCCACGGCTTCGGGGACGTGAAGCTGACGCTCCGCGATCACGTGCGCGAGCGCACCACCGTCACCTTCTCCGACTCGAACTACATCGCCGGGAGCGAGCACACGAACGCGGTCGCCTCCCCGATTGACGACCCGTCCGAGTTGAGCGTCTCGCACTTCCAGAACCTGCGCGGGATCGAGAAGCCGGTCTACGAGTACGGCGACGAGCCGCGTCCCTACCCGGAGTTCACGCCGGAGGAGCGCGAGCGGATCAGGCGGGCGGGCGAGGCGTACTACTCGAATCCCGAGGACGCGGAGGAGGCTCGCGAGGCGAAGCGCATGGAGATCGCGGAGGAGAGGGGCTGGCGGCGCTGGCGGCACGGCGACTTCATCGAGGCGCAGATCCACGGCACCGTCCGCATCCCCGAGGACGTGGAGCGGATCGACTTCACGACTCCGGCCGACCCGGAGATCAAGCGACGCTTGGACGAACTCGGCGTGCCCTACTTCGAGCACAATCTCCCCGAGGTGGTCGAGGCGTTCGAGGAACATCTGCACCCGCGCGGTCGGGGTGGGCGCTGGATTCGCCGCATGTGGCATCTGGCTCCGGCGACCTCGACCCAGTCGATCAAGCAGCACGGCCTCCAGCACGAGCGCGGCGGCGAGCGGCGCGTGACGCAGCCGGGCACCTACCTGTGGGACAACCCCGAGGACGCCGAGAAGTACCGGCGCTTCTGGGGCGGCAGGGACATGCGGCTCTACCAGGTCGAGACGGTCGGCCTGGACCTCCAGCCCGACCCGCTCGGCGTGCCGGGCGCGTTCGTCACCAAGGAGACGATCCCGCCGGAGGCCATCGAGCCGGTGGACGAGCACGGCGACCTGGTCCGGCGGGCGCTGTGGTCGTGGGTCGGCTGGCCCTCCGACATGCGCATCCACATGGCGGACGAGATCGCCGGAGCACCGGAGCCGTCGAGCGGCAGCGGCAAGGATCGGCGCGAGCAGGCGCGGACGCTGCTGGCCGAGCTTCGCGAGCGCGGCAGGCCGAACGACAAGCCGCTCTACCGGGGCGCGAGCAAGGGGCACGAGCCGAGCACCGAGCTTCCGAGTTCGTGGAGCGAGCGGCTGGCGGTCGCGCGCAAGTGGGCGGGCAAGGACGGGACGGTCGAGACGCTCAAGAAGGGAGCCGGGCACGGGATCAAGATGGGCGACTACGTCGAGTCGCAGCAGGACGACCAAGAGCGGCAGTGGTTGATCCTGCCCGACCGCGTCGAGTCGGAGGGGATCGAGGACTACCGCGGCCTCCACCGCGCGCCCGAGCGCGGCGAGGAGAGCGAGGGGTCGAGTCTCGACAACCCGACGATGATGTTCGGCGGCGACGACATCTACGGGCCGCACGCGCTGCGCTACTTCGGCAGCGGTGGCCCCAGTCCGTCACAAGACCCGGAGACGCAGGCGTGGGCGCGCCGGGCGCAGCAGGCGGATCGGGAGAGCCTCGCGGCGATCAAGGCGGCACGCGGCAAGCCGGATCACGTGGTGACCATCTACCGCGGTGTGCCGAAGGGCGTGACGGAGATCCAGCCGGGCGACTGGGTGACGCTGTCGAGGACGTACGCGGAGCTTCACGGCGAGTCGAACCTGGAGGCTCCCGGCGGCGGCTACGAGGAGCCGTCCGAGTTCGAGGTGCTGTCGAGGCAAGTGCGCGCGGGCGACCTGTACACCGACGGCGACCTCAACGAGTGGGGCTGGAGTCCGGGTGCCCGCGTCGAGTCGCCGGGCCTGGAGTTGACCGACGAGGAGGAGGCGGAGTTGGCCGCGGAGGACGAGGCGTTCGCCAAGGCGCTCTCGAAGCTCGGCCCGGCCCGGCCGACCGAGCCGGTCGAGGCTCCGAACCGGCACGCCGAGTGGCTTGCGGCCCTCGACCGCAGCGTGATCAAGGACGTGCCCGAGATCCCCGAGGGCGTGACGCTGTTCACCTCGGAGGGCCAGAACCCGCTGACGCACGGGCAGGCGCGCAGACACCTGGCCGATCTCGCGCTCGTGCCCGAACCGGCGATGGAGAAGCTCCGCGGGAGCGGCGTCGAGTGGCTGATCGGTGACGGGCCGGTCCCCGCCGCGCCGGGCTACTCGTACCTAACGACCGAGAAGCCGCGCGGGTGGGGCGGCGGCTGGACGTGGAAGAACGTCGCCGGGATGTACGACCAGCACCGCAACAAGGTGATCTCCGGGGTCGGGAGGCACGGAGCCAAGAGCCTCGTGCTGCACGAGACGGGCCACGCGCTCGCGCGCAAGCTGAACCTGATCGGTCAGTCCGACTTCTGGGTCGAGGAGCCGGAGCACCAGGCGCTGATCGCGCACCACAAGCGGCTGTACCGCAAGCTCGACTCCTACGAGAAGCAGCGGTCGCGCGGCGGCAGCGGCAACTACCACGGCCGCGACGAGATGGCGGCGACTGGCTTCGAGTGGCTGCTCAAGGAGGGCCGGGAGGCGACGGTCGAGCGGTACGACGAGGAGTTCGTGGCCTGGCTGGAGGAGAAGCTCTCGTGACCTTGAAGCCGGTACGGGTCGTCGGGCCGGGCTACGTCGCGGACGCCTGGATGGAAGATCCCGAGGACGAGTTCGCAGAGTTCGAGGGCGAGGTCGAGGAAGCCCGCTTCGAGGAGCGCCTGCACCCCCGCGGGCGCGAAGGCCAGTGGATCAAGAAGCTCGGGAAGTTCGTCCCAGCCCAGGTGCCGACGGAGGAGAAGGTCGAGGAGAAGGACTGGCACGTGCCGCCCCCGCCGGTCGGCAAGGGCGAGCGCGGCGGCAAGGGCTACTCCTCCGACGAGGCGTACGGGACGAACACCGCGCTCGGGCACGTCGGGGAGGAGGCGTTCGTGCAGATCCTCGGCGGGCGCATCCTGCACCCCGAGGGCAAGGGCGCGCAGTCGCCGCTCGACGTTCACTACGACGGCTACGGCTTCGAGGTCAAAGCAGTCTCGACCAAGAGCACCGCGTACAAGGCGACCCCGAAGCGGTACGAGATCGAGCAGAAGCAGGCGGCGGCGGACGAGCTAGGCGTGAAGGCGGCGCTCGCCATCGTCGTGCTCGACTCCGAGAAGGGCGAGGCGCACGCCTACTACCGAGACGGCCTGCAAGGCGGCAGGCTGTCCGAGCGCACCGGCTGGAAGTACCTCGGCTCCACGAAGCTCGCTGACCAGGCCGAGGTCGAGCGAGCGCACGAGCAGCCGACCATCGGTGCGGACGGCAGCTAAGGCTGCCCTCCTGAGACGACGAAGCCCCGCACGTGGCGGAGCCTCGTCTTGTCACGTTGACCCTTTGGCCCCCGCGGCACGCCGCAGGAGGATCGAGGTCGAGTCTAGCCTCCAGTACGCTGTGAGCCTCATGGCGGAGGAGTCGAGGATGGTCAGCCTGGAAGCGCCACCGACTTCGCGTGCTCGCAGCCGGTGGTCAATCCATCCCGACTCCTACCGTCGTGAGGACCGGCTGCTGGCGCTGATCCTCAAGGCGGCGTTCGTGTTCGGGGTCGTCGCCATCGAGGTCATCGTGATCGCCGCGTTCGCCTACCTCGTCTGGACGTTCGTCACGTGAGCAGGCCCGCGCCCAGCCCTGAGTGGAGCCGCAAGGCGGCGGCGCTGATGAACTCGCCCGAGGTCGAGGCGCTCGACCCCGAGCAGTTCTGGGCGCTCCGGCACGTGCTCGACGGCGACGCGGAGCCGGACACGTTGACCGGCGAGGCGAAGGCGATCTGGGAGAAGTCCGGCCTCCAGTGAGGCCCGCCGTGCCGGACTGCCGCCTCTACTCGTGGAACCACGCGCACCGGCCCCAGGAGCGAAGTGCGCTTGCGGGAGTGACCCGGCACGGCGTCGGCGGAGCTTAGCTAACTGACGCACATCGTGTAGGATCAGCCTTCGGTGCCCGACCAAGAGGCAGAGCGGCTGTTCGAGCTAGACGAGATCGAGGAAGTGCCGCTGCTGCGACCGATGCCGCGGCGGCGCTCCCAGGGGGACGTTCGCTTCCGGGGCGAGTACCCGCTCGACTGGAACCGCTGCACCCTCTGCGGCGGCAACTACGTGAACACGATGGGTGAGCCGTGCCCGCGCTGCCTGGGGATGGGGAGCGTGAAGGCGCGCGTGCGCCTGGAGGCGGACCATCGCTGCCTGCGCTGCCAGCACCCGTACATCCCGAAGGCCGACGCGAAGATCCTCGGCAAGAAGCCGTCCTGGAGGCCGGAGGGCTGGTCGAACTGCGACGAGCGGTGCGTCCACAAGGGGCCGATCCGCGCGGCCGGGGAACTGCTCGACAGCATCGAGGATGCCCGCACGCTCGCGAAGGTGATGGAGTGGAAGCGCAGGCTCGGAGAGGAAGTCCCGCGCGTCTGGATCGAGGCGCAGTGGCGCGTGCTGACCGTCCACCACGCCGACGGTGACAAGGCCAACCTGGCCTGGTGGAACCTGCTCGCGCTCTGCCAGCGGTGTCACCTGGAGATCCAGCACAAGGTCGTGATGGAGCGCATCTGGCCGCACGAGCACTCGGCGTGGTTCAAGCCCTTCGTGGCGGGCTACTACGCCTGGGTCTACCTCGGTGAGCAGTTGCCACGCGAGGAGACGATGGGACGGCTGGAGGAGCTTCTCGCGCTGGAGCGCGCCGCCTGATGCAGTACGTGACCGTGACGCCAGGGAGCAGCTTGCCGCCGGGGCCGGGCAGATCCGGCTGTTGCCCGAGGTCGCGGGGCAGAACCGGATGGAGGAGACGCTCCTGACGCTATGAGGGTGCTACTGCGGGGAGTGCGGGCCGTCGCCTTCGACCACTACCCGGTCGTGCGCGAGGTGACCGAGCGGCGCGGCAAACTTCCGCAGGTGGGCGACGAGGTGATCGTGCAGTACCGCGGGCGCGTGAAGCTCGTGGCCGGGGACGAGGTCGAGGTGATCTTCGATGAGCACGCGCTGCCGGAGATCGTCGCGATCAACCGGGTGAAGAAGCAGTGACGATCCGGCAACTCGTGCGGCGCGGGATCGAGCGGGCACGCGACCGTGAGCGTCAGCACCCGATGGTGGCGGGCACGCTGACCGGGGCGATGCGTCAGTTCGACGCGCGGCTGCCCGAGTCGCTCCGGCCACGCCGGACGGCGCTGCGTTGCTACCGGATCGTCGGCCCCGGCATGAGCCAGTGCAACGAGCCGCTCTACCAGTGGCCGGGCAGCAGCCACCTGTTCTGCTACGAACACGGCCAGGTGACGCGGTGACGACGCTGCTCGTGTTCGCGGGCCTGCTCGGCTACGGGTTGCTCGTGCTCGCGCTCGTGCGGCGCGGCGGCGCGAGGGTTCACCGAAGGCGGGAGGAGCAGCAGTTCGCGGAGATGCTTCTGGCCGTGCGGCGAGCGGAGCAGTCGATCCAGGCGCTCGGCAAGTCCTTCGCGGCGATGCTCCCGGCGATGCAGCGGGCCGCGCGAGCGTTCGAGGCGTTCCAGGCAGCACAGACTGACCAGGACTACGGCCCAGACGACCCGAGGCTGTGCTGATAGAACCGATGGGTGGCCTGCGTCGCCGTCGCCTGGCTCGCCCTCGCCCTCGCCATGCCGGTCAGCAAGTGCGACCTCGGGAACGGGATCGCCGGGCAGTCGGTGTGGTGGGAGGCACCTCGCATCTTCATCGACCGGGACTACTATCCGCGCACGTGGGAGGCGGATGTGGCGACAGCGAAGGCGACCTACGTGATCGCGCACGAGCTAGGTCACATCCGCCTTCGCACCCCGGCCGAAGGTGAGGCCGACGCCTGGGCGCGGGCGAACTGGTGCCTGGTCGTGAACAAGCTGCGGCCCCGCCAGCCGCGGATGCCCACCTGCTTCCGGCTCTGGCGGCTGCTGCCGCGCGCCTGGAGGACACAGTGAGCGCCTACCCGCTCTTTCCGACCTGGCCGCAGGTGCGCTGCGCATCTTGCGGGCTGCTCTACCGGTTCGAGCACGGCGTCTGCCCGGACTGCGGCATCGAGCGGTTCTACACGCAGATGGACGTGCCGGTCGGCTTCGAGGTCACGACCGTGAGCTTCGGCACACCGTCCGACGCGGTCGGGCATGATCGGCGCGGTGTCCGAGACGCTCACGAGATGGCCCGCCGGACGGAGGTCACGCGACGACTGGCGGTGGAAGCAGATCGAGAAGCAGGAGTGCCGGACAACCTGCGGCTGGCACGGGTGCGGCTGGTCGGTCGAGGGGAGGCACATCGAGAACCTGGCGCGCCTTGACCGCCACCGGCTGCGCGCCCACCCCGACTTTGTCCCCTACAAGCGCCCGCGCGTGCCGCGCGCGGCCAGGGTCGGCGCGCGAACCATCCTCTGAGGCGGCGTACACTCTGGGCCGTGCGCATCACCGCACAGAGTCTCGACGGCCGCTACCTCGTGATCGACGGGGAGCGCGTGCTCGACACGCACGAGCGCACGCTCTCGCAGCCGAAGTCGTCCGCCGACCTCGGGACCGGCTGGCACCCCTACCGCGGCCCGCAGAACCTCGCCCGGCGGCTCCGCGACGTGGACCCGGTCGATGAAGTGAGCGTGACGACGTGAGCATGGTCGTCACCGACCTGGAGAATCTGCGTGACGAGATCGAGCGCACCGCCGCACGTGACGACCTGACCAGCGAGGAGCGCCGGGCGCTGTTGACCGCACTCCGCGCCCGGCTGACCGAGGCGACCGGCCTCTGCGACCGCTACCTGGCCGACGAGGATCGTGTCCGTGAGGGCGAGGCGCAGATCGCCTGGGAGCAGCGCGAGCGCCTGTACGCGAACGCCGACCTGCGCGCCCAGCTACTCGACCGCGGCCTGGCGACCGAGGACGAACTCGACAACCTCGGCTACTTCTCGCACGCCGATCTGGAGAAGCTCAGCGAGGCCGGGCGGCTGGAGGAGGCCGTCGAGTGGCTGGAGAAGCTGCACCCGCGCGAGCGGACCGGCAAGTTCAAGGAGAAGTTCGGCTCGTGGCTCCGCAGCAACCTGCGGTTCAAGTCCCCACCGAAGGAGCCGCTGGTTGGCCCACGCCGCCGACCGCGCACCCCGGAGGCTCCGTCCGCACCCTCTCCTCCGACGGAGCCACCGGAGGTGCCGGACGAGTTCGCGCAGAAGCGGACAGCGATGGAGAAGCGGGTGGCCGACTTCGTTGCCAGCGGGCTGGAGCGCGCGAAGCTGACCGACGCCGAGCAGCACTTCAACGAGGCGGGCGCAGTCAGCCAGCGGACGCTGCTCCAGTACGTCAACGACGCGGCGACGCAGCCGCGGAGCATCGACCGCTACTCGACCGTGGACGCGAACGGCGTGCGCACCTGGGACGAGTCGCGGCGCGATCTGCACGAGGCGATCATCGACATGTTCCTGCGCCAGCGGGTGTTCAACCCGGACGGCGACGGCGGCAAGGGGACGTGGGAGTTGTCGGCCGAGGCACCGCCGCTGGAGGGCGTCGAGAACCCGGAGGTGCTGTTCTCGGGAGGCGGCTACGCGGCCGGGAAGTCGAGCGTGCTCAAGATCAACCGCGCCGCCGGGAAGGAGCCGGAGTCCGGGTACGACGGGCCGACGCTCGTGCTCGACCCGGACATGATCAAGGCGCAGCTACCCGAGTTCCAGGCGCTGCTCGGCTCCGACCCGGAGGCGAACCTGCTCGTCTACGAGGAGGCGTGGCTGATCGCCCAGGAGATCCAGGCGCGCGCCCAGGAGCGGAAGCTGAACATGGTCGTGGACGGGATCTCGGACACCTCGCCGGACGAGATGATCCAGCGGGCGCAGAGCTTCTTCGACAACGGCTACACGGGCAAGGCGATCTACGTGGACATCCCGACCGAGGAGGCGATGCGCCGGGCGGAGAACCGCGCCCGCAACGCGAAGGACGACTCGGACAAGCGGCACATCCCCGAGGTGATCATGCGCGCCGTCCACCGCGACGTGAGCGCGACCGTGCCGAACATGCTCCGGCGACTGGCCGAGGACAACATCCCGCTGGAGGTCGAGGTGTGGGACAACGACCAGGGGAAGGACGAGCAGGGATCGTTCCGCCCGCCGAAGCGGCACATGCACTACGTGCCCGGCACGGGCGAGAACGTCGAGGACGAGTTCCTCTGGGGGCGCTTCAAGGGGAAGGCCCAGGAGGAGATCAAGCTGCCCGGCGGCACCACGGCGTGAGCTTGTAGCGCACGTCGTCTTGACACGATGTGAGTCACGTGAGAGCATCGCGTGCTGACTCCACCAAGCCTCGGTAACAGGCGAGGCGGGAAGGACAGCACACGATGAAGCTCTACCTCGTGGCCGACGGCCGCGCAGAGTCGGGCGGGTCGCCGCTGATCATGCACAGCGACCGGCTCGTAGATCCTCTCGATGAGTGGACGCGCAAGATCGCGGCGCTCACCAGCAAGCGCAAAAGGACCGAGGAGGATCACGTCGCCATCGGTCGGCTGGAGTTCGAGGGCGGCATGTACCAGAACGGCAACGGGCCGTGCGTCCCGGCCCTCAACATCCTGCGCTGCTTGCAGGAGGCGGCATCGCGGCATAAGCGGGGCAAGGACGTGAAGCGCGGTGTCTACCCGCGCGAGCAGCACGCAGACCTCCAGTACGAGGGGCCGCGTGACGTGGACGAGTTGTGGAAGGCGGGCACGTTCGCGCTCCGCAAGCCCGTCGGCGTGAACCGGGGCCAGTCGCGCACGGTGCGCACCCGGCCGATCTTCCAGGACTGGCAGCTTCGGTTCCTGATCGAAGTCGATCCGCTGATCTTCGACCGGGACGCCATTGTGCAGTTCTGGCGGGAGGCGGGGGTTTATGAGGGGCTGGGCGACATGCGCCCGATCTACGGCAGGTTCAAGGGCGATGTCCAGGACGCTCCCAAGGACGCGGTATGAGCCATCCCTACGACCAGTTCGTACACGTGCTGACGCGAATCGCGCAGGCGACGAGCATCAAGCGCGTGATGACCGAGGACGAGATCCGCTTCCAGCGGAACGGCGGGCCGACGGCGGAGTTGATCGAGCGGGTGACGGCGGAGTTGCCGAAGCTCGAAGCGATTGCGCGGCGGCTGGAGGCCGACCTCTGAGGCGCGGCGAGGCAAGGCTCCCCTTACTGGGCGTGGCGAGGCTCCCCTGCTCCGTCCGACGGAGCGAGCACGAAGCCAGGCGGTACCCGGCATGGCATGGCCCGGCTAGACCAGGCTCGGTGTGACTAGGCAGACCACGTGCTCGGCTTGGCGCGGCATGGTTGGGCATGGCACGGTTCGGCTGGGCGTGGCAAGGCTTCCCTGCTCCGTTCGACGGAGCGAGCAGCCCGGCGGGGCGAGGCGAGGCTTGGTGCGGCGTGGTAGGGCATGGCGTGGCGCGGCAAGGCTCCCCTTGGCGGTGCCGGGCTTGGCTTGGCGCGGCGGGGCAAGGCTCGGCCAGGCACGGCTTGGCGAGGCTCCCCTCTGGCGCGGCAGGACTTGGCATGGCCCGGCAAGGCTCGGTACGGCTTGGCAGGACTCGGCTGGGCAAGGCTTCCCTCTCGGCTGGTCTGGGCAACGGCGGGGCATGGCGCGACCGGGCCGGGCTGGGCACGGCAGGACTTGGCTCCCCTCTCGGCGCGGCAGGTCTTGGTCGGGCGTGGCCGGGCATGGCACGGCTTGGCGAGGCAGGGCGAGGCTCCCCTCTCGGGGCTGGGCGTGGCGCGGCAGAGCACGGCAGGTCGTGGCAGGTCGCGGCGGGACTAGGCGGGTTCGGCTTGGCAGATCGTGGCTCAGCAGGGCAGGACAAGGCTCCCCTCGTGGCTAGCCGAGGCCCGGCAAGGCGTGGCCTGTCCGGGCAGGACGTGGCTGGTCGGGGCAAGGCGAGGCCCGGCCTGGCGCGGCACGGCTTGGCCTGGCACGGCCTGGCATGGCGCGGCTCGGCTCGACTAGGCGCGGCGTGGCTCCCCTCTCGTGGCTAGGCTCGGCTTGGCCTGGCGCGGCCAGGTATGGCATGGCTCGGCTCGGCAAGGCGAGGCCCGGCTAGGTACGGCCTGACACGGCTTGGCGGGGCTGGGCAAGGCTTCCCTAACGGGCGGCTCGTGATGATGCGAGCCGCCCACCCTCCTACACTGGTGCGCGTGAGGCTGTACGAGATCGTCCGCGAGGACGAATTCGGGGTCGCCGTCGCGGAGGCCGTCGAGTTCGAGAATGGCTCCGTCGCCGTCGGGCCGTACATGCTGTCCGACCCGCCGAATGTGAGCGTGTTCGCCAGTCTGGACGACATGCTGCTCGTCCACGAGCGGCGCGGCGAGCGGCGCGTGGTCGGCCGGGAGACGCCGGACGACTTCCTCGGCGGGGATGACCTGACGCCAGCGGCGTAGACTGCCGCCGGGCGGCGGGGTTACCTTCGACGGGACACGCCGCCCTCTCCGCGAGATTCCCCCGTTCGGGTGAGCGCACGCTGTTCGATTCTGGCGTAGGGTGAGCGCGAGCTACTGACCCGCCGAAGTCGTCCGCTATGCGCACTTGCCGCCGGAGTCACTAGCCCCAGCAGACTCACTAGCACCGGAGGCTTCATGACTCACTCGTCGTACGACCGGCGCGAGGGCGGCACGCTCGCGGAGGCCCGTGCCGGAAACAAGTTCATTGGCATCAGGGACGGCAAGGAGTATCTCGTGACCAGGACCGGCGCTCCGGCGGGGCTGGAGGCCATCGACCTCGCGACCGGCAAGGCGCGCAAGCCCTGGGCGTACACCACCAAGGTGGCGGCGCTGCTCACCCCGACGCCGGACACGGACTGGGTCGGCGTCTACGAGGCGGCGGAGATCCTCGGGATCGAGCGGTCGCGCTTCCCGAAGTGGATCGCCGCGGGGATCGTGCCCGAGCCAGCCGCGAGGCTTGCCTGCGGGCCGGTCTGGTTCCGCTGGCAGATCGAGGCCGTGCGGATCGAGCGCGAGCGGCGGCGCAACCGGTAGCGAATCCCCCGTTCGGGGGGCTGCGCATGTCGTGTCGTCAGGTAGGGTGCCGCCCACGACAACGCCCTCCGACGGCCGCGCCCACGGGGCGGCACGATGGGCGCGCCGCACCTGTGTTGTCGAGGGGGCGGAGGCTTCGGTGTCCGGGCGGGCGTCCGAAGCTCCCGCCCCCGCTCCCCCTTGACAGGTCGCTCACGTCGGACTACCGTTCGCCGCTCCGACGGCGGCTGGATTCGCTCACACCGTGTGACCGAACGACGCCGCTCCGATGGAGAGGAGGTAGTCGTGGCAATCGTGTCTGCGTTCAAGGCCGCGGTAGAGGCCAAGCGCGACGAGTGGCGCGAAGCTGCCGGGTGGCTGGACGTGGCCGGGAAGTTGGATTCAGGCAAGCTGATCAACTTCCTGTTCGATGCCGTGGCCGCGAAGGCGGTCGTGACAGGCGACAAGCCGGAGAAGCAGAAGGCCGAGAAGGCCATTCCCCGGCTCGACCTGTTCTACCAGGCGTACCCGAACCTCCCGACACTCGGGAGCGAGGGGTACGACGATCTCGATGAGATCGAGCACAATGCGTACGCGAAGTGCAAGGGCGACGTGATGAACGTCCTCCAGCCCGACGTGCGCAAGCAGATCCAGAAGGTCACGGGCATCAAGATGCCCGGCTTCGTGTTCTGCCGGGCGGTCGTGGATCAGGGCGGTGTCGAGACTGACGCTGTCTACCTCACGGACAACCCGAAGCTGATCATGGCCGACTTCGCCTTCGTCCTGCGTGACGCGGTCCGCAAGGCGGCGGAGAAGGAGGCTCAGAACCTCGGGATGGTCATGGTTCGCCGTCCCGAGATGACCGGCAAGCTCCGCAAGGAGCTTGAGACGAGCCTGACCAACGCTACGAACTTCGCCCGCAGCACGCTCGCATTGTCGAGCGGCTCGTCGGACGACGAATCGTAAGCAGCAGTCGGGTTCGGAGAGGGGCGGCGCACATCCGGCGGCAACCAAGGGTGCGCGCCGCCCCCTCACTCGGAGAGGAGAGCGTAGCGGTGGACGAGCAGGAGGTGCGCACGCGCGTCGCGGGCATGTCCCGGACGAAGCGGGCGATCTACGAGAGCTTGGAGAAGGACGGCCCGCTGGCGGCGTTCGAGCTTGCCAAGCCGCTCGGGCGCGGCGACGGGCTGACGAAGGAACTGCGCGGGATGCTGCGCGAGGGCGTGATCCGGCGGGCCACGGCCAGGCGCTGGACGGGCCGGTCCGAGTCGGTCGCCTACGAGGTGACGCCGTTCGAGCAGGTCGAGCAGGAGCGCGAGCAGGAGGTCGCCCGGCAGAAGCAGGAGCGGCGCAAGCCGAAGGCGGGCGGCGTCCCGTACGCGGAGCAGGCGCACGAGTTGCGCAAGCTCGTCCAGGGCGGCAACGCCTCCGAGTGGATCAAGACGCGCCTGCGCGTGCTCGACTCGTTCCCGATCCTGCGCAACGTGAGCGAGATGTCGTTCTGGGCGAACGTCCCCTGGGACGAGTTGGAGTACGTCCTGGAGGAGATGCGCGCGGTGCGCGAGGCGGTCGCGGAGTCGATCACGAGCCTGGAGCGGCGCAAGGAGATCGAGGACACGATGCGCAAGATCGAGAAGCTGGAGTCCACGAACGGCCGCACCGAGGAGGAGGCGGCGGCGTTCAAGGCGAAGGCGCGGGAGATGCGGCGGAGCCTGTAACCGAGGGAGGATCAGATGAGGCAAGCATCGAACATGCAGGCGCGCGAGCGGACGGCGGACGACGTGATCAAGCACCTGCTCGACTTCGCAGGGGACGTGTTCGACAACATCGGCGCGACGCGGCAGTTCAACAACGAGCGGCTGCGCCAGCGGGCCGGGAGCATCATCGACGCCTACGAGCCTGAGTACAGCCTCAGAACGACCGGGAGGCTCCCGGCGTAGATGGCCGACCGCCGCAGTACGCTACGACCGGTGAGCGAGGAGATCACGCGCATCATCTCGCGCCCGGCCGATCCCCCGTCGGAGGAGATCCTGGCCGAGCCGATGGTCGGTCCGCCGTGGGCGTGGGTGTACGCGCTCTGGCGTCCGATCCACCTGTTCGCCGGGATGCTCGCCGTCGCGCTCGTCGCGGCCGTCGATCACTGGTTCGGCGGCTGGTGGGCGCTCGGTGTCGGGATCGGCGGGCCGCTGCTCGGCGCGGCGCTCAGCGAGTACCAGAAGGACGACGGATGAGCACGCCCGAGGACAAGCCGCCCGAGCCGGAGAAGCCGAAGCCGAAGGCCGAGGAGCCGGAGGAGGAGGGGGAGCGCGAGATCGAGATTCGGCCGGGCATGAACGAGGACGAGATCCGCGCCGCGGGCCTCGCCATCGAGGTGCCCTACGAGTCCGGCGAGCCGAAGCCGCAGCGCCTCCAGTACGCCGACCTGGGCGAGGAGTACCGCTGGACGCCGCCGCCGGGCTTCGACCCGCGCGCCCCTGGGCAGGTCGCGACGACGACCGACACGATTGACGGCGGCGAGGAGACGCCCGACGAGGAGACGGGAGGGACGAGCACGTGATCCACCGGCTGCTCCACGGTCACTGGCCGCGCTGGTTCCGCGCCGACTACGACTTCCTGACGTGGCGGTACCGCTGCGCGATCTGTGAGCCGACGCACAGGGACGCTCCGTGACGCTCGTGAAGGTGGCGGCGGGCGTCGTGATTCTCGCGGCGCTGGTCGCGCTCGTGCGCTGGTTCCTCTCCCCCCGACCTGCGTGAGGCCCGGATGCCGACGCTCGCGCCGCGACCCTTCTGGCTCGACGGCGGCTACGACTTCGAGTCGGTGCGGGCCTGCCCCTACCACCCCGAGCACCGCTGGGTCACGCTGCGGCTGGGGGACGTGCTCGTGCCCGAGCGGGTGCGCGACCCCGACGAGCGACTGACGATCTGCCGGGCCTGCTACGTGCCGCGCTGCGGCATGACCGGCGACATCGACCGCTGCACGCTGTGGCGGCACCACCGTGTCAAGCACATCCTGGAGTCCGGCACGAGACTGTGACGCGCTGAGGGGGGAGAGGGATCGCGGCTCGGCTGCTG
>Ga0081455_10000273_pt1 | contig 68345 bp, 59 predicted proteins | sample TabmetS3T2R1_FD_70207 | JGI IMG/M metagenome (GOLD analysis project Ga0081455, IMG submission 70207) | Tabebuia heterophylla rhizosphere microbial communities from the University of Puerto Rico - S3T2R1 | ecosystem: Host-associated > Plants > Roots > Rhizosphere ...
CCAAGCGCCAACGCCAGCTCGACATCGAGCCCAGCCGGCTGAAGAAGCAGGAGTAATTGCCGTGAGTGAACCCCGTCGACGCCGAATCCTGATCACCGGCGCAAGTTCCGGCCTGGGCGCCGAGATGGCACGCCAGTTCGCAGCCAAGGGACATGACGTCGCGCTTGCCGCCCGGCGTCGCGAACGGTTGGCCGGTCTCGAGGAGGAGATCCGCACAGCCAACCCAGCCATCCGGGTGGCGTCGTACGACCTGGACGTCAACGACCACGACCAGATCTTCGCCGTCACCAAACAGGTGGTTGCCGATTTCGACGGACTCGATCGGTTCATCGTCAACGCCGGATTGGGCAAGGGTGCTCGCATCGGATCGGGCAAGTTCTACGCGAACCGCGAAACGGCCGAGACGAACTTCGTGGCGGCGATCGCGCAGTGCGAAGCGGCCATGGAGCAGTTCTATGCCCAGAACTCGGGGCACTTGGTCGTGATCTCCTCGATCTCCGCCATGCGCGGCATGCCGTCCTCGATGACGACCTACGCGGCGACGAAAGCCGGCATCGCGCACATCGCCGAAGGCATTCGATCAGATCTCGGACGTCTCGCCGAAAAGGGAAAGAGCCACGACATCGCCGTCACGACTCTCTTCCCCGGCTACATCGCGTCAGAGATGAATGAACGCGTTCAGCAGCAGGTCAAGTTCATGGTCGACACCCAGACCGGCGTGCGCTCGATGGTCAAGGCGATCGACGCCGAAGTGGCCGAGACCGCAGTGCCGCGGTGGCCCTGGGTGCCGATCGGAGCGGTGATGAAACGCGCTCCCCTGGCCATCGTCCGCAAGATCATCTGACGCCAACGGTTATCGCCAACCCAGCCCCGGGGCCACGTCCTTGACGATGCTCTCCAGGACGTGGGCGTTGTAGTCGACCCCCAACTGGTTCGGGACGGTGAGCAGCAGGGTGTCGGCGGCCGCTATCGCCTCGTCTTCGCGGAGTTGCTCGATGAGGACGTCGGGCTCGGCTGCATACGTCCGGCCGAAGATCGCGCGGAAATCGTCAATGTGGCCGACTTGATCGTGGGACTCGCCGTCCCGGCCGAAGTACGCCCGGTCGAGCTCATTGGTTATCGGGAACACGCTGCGGCTCACCGAGACGCGCGGCTCGCGTTCCCAGCCTGCCGCCGCCCAGGCTTCGCGGAACTTGTCGATCTGCTTGCGCTGTTGGACGTGGAACGGCTCGCCGGTTTCGTCGGCCTTCAACGTCGAACTCATCAGGTTGACACCCAGTTCGGCCGCCCAGACGGCGGTCGCGTCGGAGCCGGCGCCCCACCAGATTCGGTCGCGCAGGCCCGCCGAATGTGGCTCAACGCGCAGCAGGCCGGGCGGATTGGCGAACATCGGGCGCGGATTCGGCTCGGCAAAGCCAGCACCCTTCAGCACCTCAAGGAACGCCTCAGCGTGACGGCGACCCATGTCCGCGTCACTCTGACCCTCAGCTGGCTCGAAGCCGAAATAGCGCCAGCCATCGATGACCTGTTCGGGTGATCCGCGACTGATGCCGAGTTGCAACCGGCCACCAGCAATGAGATCAGCCGCGCCCGCGTCTTCGGCCATGTAGAGCGGATTCTCGTAACGCATGTCGATGACGCCCGTCCCGATCTCGATGTGAGAGGTCTTGGCGCCGATTGCTGCGAGAAGTGGAAAGGGTGAGGCGAGTTGACGCGCGAAGTGATGCACGCGGAAATAGGCGCCGTCCGCGCCGACCTCCTCAGCTGCGACGGCCAGGTCTATCGACTGCAGAAGGACGTCGGAAGCCGTACGGGCGACCGAACCCGGCGATGCAGACCAGTGTCCGAACGAGAGGAATCCGATCTTCTTCACGAGGTCGTCAAGGACACCAGCGGCCCATTCATTCCCTAGTTGAATGTGAAACTAGTCATGGGAAACGTCTTCGTGTCCCGCGCAGTACTCACGCTGGATGTCGGTCGCAGAAGGGGTGTCTCACCGCTCGGTGCGAAGTAGTAGCCGTTCGAACCGGCGCAATCGCCGCGATTGAACACCGTCGAATCCAGCCGGCGGCGCATGCGATTGAAATAGGAGCGGTGAGCGTCTTCGTTCACTTCCCAGCGCGTTGCCTGGCGCCTCCCCAATTCGGTGAACAGGCGCTCGATGATCGTCATCTGCGGCTGGAGTGTCTGGAAGTACGACAGACCGGAGTAGACCCACGGCCCGTCGAGCGCCAGCAGGTTCGGGAAGAACGGGATGGATGAGCCGAGGTATGTCTGGAACCCGGCTTCGCGCCACCACTTGCCAAGATTGCGACCATCCCGTCCGACGATTTCGAAGGGCGGGAACCCGGTCTGCCAGATGTTGTAGCCGGTGGCCAGGATGAGCGTGTCGATCTCGTGCCGGGCGCCACCGGCAGTGACGACAGCGTGGGCATCGATCCGTTCAATCGGTGTGGTCTCCAGATGCACGTGCGGTTTCGTGAAGGCGCGGTAGTAGTCATTGGAGACAGTCGGCCTCTTGCAGCCAAAGGAGTACGTCGGCGTCAACTTGCGACGTAGCGCCGGGTCAGAGACCTGACGGTTGAGGTTGCGAATCGACAGTTTCTCGGCGATTCCGTTGGTGAACCGGAACTGTCGATAGTGGAGGACGCCGACGACGAGCAGGGCTTCCAGGCTCGCCCAACCGATGAACCGGGAAACCTTCTGGGTGATGGGAAACCTGCGGAACAGGCGGCGCATCCGGGGGGAGATCCTGCGGTCGGGCTTCGGGAACACCCAGATCGGTGTCCGTTGGAAAACGGTGAGGTCGGCAACCTCCCGGGCGATCGTCGGAACGAGTTGAACAGATGTCGCCCCAGTGCCGATGACTGCAGCGCGACGTCCACCGAGCTCAAGGTTGTCGTCCCATTTGGCTGTGTGGATGACGGTGCCTTCGAAGGTCTCGATGCCGGGGATTTCCGGCATGGCGGGCCTCGACAGGAATCCGGTGGCCGTCAGGAGCTGACGGACCGTGAGGGTCTCACCTGTGGCGAGCGCCAATACCCACGTGCTCGTGTCGTCGTCCCAGCGAGCGGACTCCACCCGTGTACCGAAACGCATGTGCTGGCGCAGGTCGTACTTCGTCGCGACGTGGTCGCAGTAGTTCTTGAGCTCGCCACGTCGCGCGAACATGTGCGTCCAGTCCGGGTTGGGCTCGAACGCGTACGAGTACGTCGCCGACGGGATGTCGACCGTCAAACCGGGATAGTGGTTGACGTACCACGTGCCGCCCAGGTCGTCTTCGCTTTCGAGGATGACGAAGTCGTCGACGCCGGCACGTTGTAGAGCGATGCCAGCGCCCATGCCGCCGAAACCCGCGCCCACGACGGCCACCTGATGGTCGATGCTCACGGTCAGCCCCCGGTCTTCTGCTCGTTCGCCACTTAACCACGGTTTGGTCCGGATCGGCGGGCTGGCTTTCGTAGAGTGACCCCATGGCCGTAGAGATCACGGTTCGCGGCGTTGCCGAATCGCGGTATGCCGCGGAGCGCGCGACCGTCCTCGTCACGGCGGTCGTCGAGGGCACCGACAAGCAGGTGGTGTACGACCGGGCCATCGCCGCGCAAGACGCCATCACCGCGCAGTTGCGCGAGCTGGTCGACAAGGGTGCCGTCACGACGTGGTCGAGTGATCAGGTCCACGTCTTCATGTACCGAGCTTGGGCTGACGGCGATCGCCAAGGAGCTCCGGTGCAGCAGGCGAACGTCGGAATCTCCGCCGAATTCGCCGACTTCGAACGACTCAGCGGCTTCATCGACTATTGGGCCGGCCGCGATGGCGTCGAGATTGGCGGGCTGGCGTGGGACGTGACCGACCGAAGCCGACGGACGTTCGAGGCAGACGTGCGACGAGCAGCTGTTGACAACGCGGTCAACAAGGCGAAGGCCTATGCCGACGCCATCCGGCGCGACCGTGTTTCGATCACCCGGATCGCGGATGTCGGCCTGCTGGCCAGTGGCCCGCCTGACTCTCCCATGAGCGTCAGAACGACCGCGTTTCCGGTCGATTCGGCTGGTGGCCTGAAGGTCACACCCCAGCAGATCACCATCCGGGTTGAGGTGGACGCTCAGTTCGACGCTGACTGATTCGTCACACTTTGCCCTCTGACCTGCGCAAACACGGAGGCCTGTGCTTGCCCGCTCATCCAATCGGGGTTAGGTTGCCGGAATGTCAATCTGGTCGCGCTGGCGACGGTTCTCGGCGTCAGCGTGGCGTCGACTGGGGCCCTTGGGCGCTCTGGGGGCACGCGTCGGCAGCTTTGCGCTGCCCGCGGTTCCGGGATTCCGCTTGGTCAAGCCGAAGCTGACCGCGCTGCCGTCAGTGGCGTCGATCCCGCAGGCCGGCCAGGTCGTTCGCAGGCTGCGCATTGCGCGCGCCGAACGTGCACCGATGCGGGTCGTCTACGAGAACGCCGTTGTGCACGAGAAGTTCAGCTTGCGCGCCCGAGCTGTCCAGCGGGGCGCTCGGGTTCTTCTCAAGCCACTGATGAGCTGGATGCCATTGTCCGATCGGACGATCCGCGCGCTGCGCGCCATCGATCGCGTTTCGGCCCGCGGGCCCAGGTCCCGATACGTCGAGCCGGTCCGGTTCGAGCTCGGGGGCGTGAAGGTCGAGTCGATGACGCACCGCCACGGCCCGACCAGCGACATGACCGTCCTGTACTTCCATGGCGGCGGCTTCTTTGCCTGCGGCATCGAAACTCACCGCCGGGTCTGCGAGCGGCTCGCGCTCTACACCGGGGCGACCGTCATCTCGGTGGAGTACGTCCAGTTGCCCGACGGGAACGTCGCCGATTCAGTTCAAGACGCCATCACTGCCTACGAAGCGTTGCTGGAGATCTCGGCCGAACCCGAGAAGATCGTCGTCGCCGGCGACTCGGCCGGCGGATACCTGACCTTCAAGGTCGCCGAACTGGCCGCCCGACGCGGGTTGGCGCCGCCGGCGGCGCTGCTGACGTTCTCGCCATTGCTGAGCCTCGACCCAGAGCGGGACGACAAGTCCATCGTCAAGGTCACCGAGTTCCGCGACGCCTACCTGCCACGGCATCGAATCGCCACGATCCGTGAACGGTGGCTGCCCGAGGGAGCGACGATCGAGGGATATGCGTCACCACTCCTGGCGTCCGCCTACATCTCCTCCCCGGCCTTCTTCGTTGCCGCCGAGGACGAGATCCTGCGCCCCGAGGTCGAAGGCATGGCGCTCCAACTGGCTGACCGGGGCGTCGATGTCGAGATTCACCTGTGGCGCGGAATGGTGCATGCCTTCCCCGTTCTCGCCGATGCGCTTCCAGAAAGTCGGCAGGCGCTCATGTTGGCCGCGGAGTTCGCACGACGTGCGGTTGGTGAGTCGACCGAACGTCTCGTCGATCCGCGGGCGCACGAGGAGACCGTCGTCGGTGAATTGGTTGGCGACGAGGAGCTTGAGGTCGAGGAGGAGATCATCGACGTCGAGCTCACCGGGCTCGGGTCCGACAATCCGCGACGCTGGTTCTTCCAAGCAGGCTGATGCCATTGCGGCTCGGGCTAGCGTGACCCCATGAGTCGAGCCTCGGCCGCGGGCGTCGACGTCGGCGGCACCGGCATCAAGGCAGCCATCGTCGACCTCGACTCAGGCGACCTGTTGTCGGACCGGCAGAGAATCGAGACGCCGCAGCCTGCGACACCGTCGGCGGTCAGCGACGCCGTCGCGTACCTCCTCGACGCGCTCGCTTGGCGAGGCCCGACCGGGCTGGCGCTCCCTGGCGTCATCCAGCACGGTGTCGTTCGGACGGCGGCCAACATCGACCCCTCGTGGATCGGAACGTCCCTGCCCGACGTGTTTGGTGATCTGGCTGCAGACAGCGCAGCGTTCCTCAACGATGCCGACGCTGCCGCGCTGGCCGAGACCGCGTATGGCGCCGCACGCGGGCAAACCGGCTTGGTTGTCACGGTCACCTTCGGCACCGGCATCGGAGTCGGGCTGGTGCAAGACGGCCGACTCATACCGAATTCTGAATTGGGTCACGTTGAATTGGATGGGCAAGAGGCTGAGGCCACGACGAGCGCCCGGGCGCGGGAGGTCGCCGGCCTGAGTTGGGAGGCGTGGGCCGCGATGGCTTCGCGATACCTCCAGCACCTGGAAAACCTGCTGTGGCCCGACTTGTTTGTCATCGGCGGCGGGCTTGCCAAGAAGCCGTACAAGTGGCTGCCATACGTCGCCACCCGAACGCCGCTGCGGCCGGCCATGCTGATCAACAACGCCGGAATCGTCGGTGCCGCTCACGCCGCGCCTCGGCAAAGGTCATAAACAAGCAGGCTTGACTGTTTGTTTGAGACGAGGCATGATCTTGCCTTGTGACCAGCACTGATGTCTCGGTCAGCTCCGGGGCGGCGCAGCGGACACCGCAGGCTGAGCGAACTGCGGCAACCCGACTCAGGCTCATGGAGGCGACCATCGATTGCCTGGTCGAACTGGGGTGGACGGGCACAACCAGCACCATCGTGTCCGAACGAGCTGGCGTTTCGCGCGGAGCACAACTTCACCACTTCCCGACGAAGCAGGACCTCGTCATCTCAGCCGTTTCGTTCCTGATGGATCGGCGCCGCGAGGAGTTGCACGGCGGCCTCGCGCACCTGCCGAAGCGGGGACGCGTGCGGGCAGCGCTCGATCTCGTGTCCGCTCAGTTCACGTCTCCGGTGTTCATGGCGGCACTCGAACTGTGGGTCGCGGCTCGGTCCGACGAAGAACTGCGCAAAGCCGTGGGGCCGCTCGAACGCGCCGTCGGCCGGGAAACGCACAAGCACGCAGTGGAAATCCTCGACATCGATGAATCTCGGGGTAACAACCGAGCGCTCGTCCAGGCCACGCTCGACCTGCTGCGTGGTCTCGGACTGGCCGCCGCGCTCAGCGACGACAGCCGTCGGCGCGCCCAAATCCTGGACGCCTGGGCCGACGTGCTCGAGCGGGAACTGGAGATGTGATGAGCGACCTTCTCGAATCGTTGCTGGCCGATCTGGGCGCCGAGAGCGGTCAGATCGAATCGTGGGTGACGCCGCTCGATGAAGTCGACTGGACCACCATCACAACACCCGAAGGTTGGACGGTAGCCCACCAGATCGCGCATCTGGCCTGGACTGACCAGGCTTCCCTGACGGCCATTGGCGGCGGGGAGCCGTTCGACGAGCTGATGAATCTCGCGATGCAGGATCCGACCGGGTTCATCGATGCCGAGACAGAGGCGTGGGCTCAGCTGCCGCCCAGTGAACAACTGCCGCGCTGGCAGCAGGGCCGCGCGGCATTGGCCGACGCACTGCGCGGCGTTCCAGACGGAGAAAAGTTGCCGTGGTTCGGTCCACCGATGAGTCCCACGTCGATGGTCACCGCCCGCTTCATGGAGACCTGGGGCCACGGTCACGACGTGGCAGAGGGCCTTGGTCAGGCGTATCCGCAGAACGATCGCTGCAAGCACGTCTGTCACATCGGAGTTCGGGCCCGGACCAATGCATTCGCCATGCGTGGCGAGCAGGATCCGGGTGCAGACATCAGGGTTGAGCTCACCGCGCCGAGCGGCGGTCTGTGGACGTGGGGCAGCGCGGATTCGCAGAACCGAGTCGAGGGCAAGGGCTATGACTTTGCGCTGCTGGCCACGCGCCGACGCCGACGCGACGACGTCGAGGTAACGGCCACCGGGCCAGTGGCCGACCGCTTCCTCGACGTCGTCCAAGCATTCGCCGGAATGCCTGGCAATGATCCGAAGTCGCTCTCAGATAGGCCGAGTGCATCATGACCCTTCGAATCGGCAATTGCTCAGGCTTCTACGGCGACCGCCTGACCGCGATGCGCGAAATGCTCGAAGGTGGGCCGCTTGACTACCTGACGGGCGACTACCTCGCCGAACTGACGATGCTCATCCTCGGCCGCGACGTCATGAAGGATGAATCGCTCGGCTATGCCAAGACGTTCGTGAAGCAGATGACGGACTGTATGGCCCTCGCCAAGGAACAGGGCGTCAAGATCGTCGCGAATGCAGGGGGGCTCAATACGGCTAGTCTCGCCGCCAAGCTCAAGGACATCGCGGCCGAACAAGGCCTGGACGTGAACATCGCCTACGTCGAGGGCGACGACTTGCGCGACCGCGCCGAAGACCTCGGCTGGCAGGGCGCCATCACCGCCAACGCGTACCTAGGTGCGTTTGGCATCGCGGAGGCGTTGAATGCCGGCGCGGACATCGTCGTCACCGGACGGGTGACGGACGCATCAGTCGTGATCGGTCCGGCGATCGCTCATTACGGATGGGGCCGGGAAGACTTCGATGCCCTCGCCAGTGCCGTCGTCGCGGGCCACATCGTCGAATGCGGCACGCAGGCGTGCGGCGGCAACTTCGCAGGCTTCCGGACCCTGATGGCGAGCGGCGACTTCGAGAAGCCACTCGGGTTTCCCATCGCCGAAATCGACGCCGACGGATCTTTCGTCATCACGAAGCACGCGGGGACCGGCGGTGCCGTCACGGTCGATACGGTCACCGCCCAGTTGGTGTACGAAATCCAGGGCGAGCAATACCTCAACCCTGACGTGACGACCCACTTCTCCACCATCGAACTTGCGCAGGAGGGCCCCGATCGGGTTCGCGTGTCCGGCGTCAAGGGTTCGCCGCCGCCGATGACGACGAAGGTGTGCCTGAACTTCTTCGGTGGCTTCCGCAACGATGCCGAATTGCTGATCACGGGGCTCGACCAGGACGAAAAGGTGGCCCTGCTCAAGGCGCAGGTGGAGCAGTCGCTGCAGGTCAAGGCAGCCGCAGGTCTCGACCTGCCGAAGGTCGAGTGGACCTTCAACCGCTCGGACGTTGAAGACCCGGACACGCAGGAGGCCGGAACATCCATCTTGCGCGTGCATGCTGAATCGACGGCGCCTGAACCGGTCGGCCGCGAGTTCAGCAACATCGTCATCGAACTTGCGCTCGCCTCGTTGCCCGGATTCATGGCCAGCAGCAGTCCGCCGTCACCCGGCCGAGCATTTGGCTTCTACAAGCCGGCGTACCTGCCGCAGGCCGACGTCCCGCATGTCGTCGTCCTCGCAGACGGGTCGCACATCGACATCTCACCGCCGACCAACACGGTGGAGAAGCCGGATGCGATAGCCGTCGAACTGCCGGATGAAGTCCCGCAGCGCCCAGACACAGAACATGCGCCGCTCGGCCTGGTCGCTTACGCACGTTCGGGCGACAAGGGCGGCGATGCGAACGTCGGTCTCTGGATCCCCGCGAATGCGCCCCATCGGGACGCTGCCATCGCGTGGCTCATCGGCTTGCTGACGCCCGAGCGGATCAAGGAACTGCTGCCCGAGACGGCCGACTTGGGAGTTGAGGTCTATGCGCTACCGAATCTCGGGGGCCTCAACATCCTGGTTCGCGGGATCCTCGGCCAAGGCGTCGCGGCGTCTGACCGCCTCGATCCGCAGGCCAAGGCGCTCGGGGAGTGGCTCCGTGCGCGCCATGTCGACATCCCCGCGCAATTTCTGAAGGGGGAATTCCTCGCATGAGTGTCCCGATGTCGAGTTCCGTCTGGGAAACCCCCGAGCGTCAGGCGCTCCGCGACAGTGTCGCCGCGCTGACGAAGAAGGAGATCGTTCCCAACCTCCCCCAGTGGGAGGAGGACGGATTCCTGCCGCGCGAACTCCACCTGGCCACGGCGAAGGCAGGCTTCCTCGGTCTTGGGTTCCCCGAGGAGGTCGGCGGCTCGGGCGGCGACCTCGTGGACGTCACGGTTTCGTCGGAGGCGATGCTCCAAGCGGGCGGCTCAGGCGGCGTCATGGCCAGCCTCTTCACGCACGGCATCGCCCTGCCGCACATCGTCGAAAACGGCTCTGCCGATCTCATCGATCGCTTTGTCCGGCCGACGCTGGCCGGCGAATTGATCGGTTCGCTCGGCGTCACCGAGCCGGGTGCTGGTTCCGACGTTGCCAACGTTCGGATGCGTGCCGTGCGCGACGGCGACGATTACGTCGTCAACGGCGCCAAGATGTTCATCACCTCTGGCGTGCGAGCCGACTTCGTCACCACGGTTGTGCGCACGGGCGACGATCCACACGCCGGCCTGAGCCTGATCGTGGTCGAGAAGGGAACGCCGGGATTCACCGTCTCGAAGTCACTGAAGAAGATGGGGTGGTGGTGCTCCGACACTGCCGAGTTGTCGTACGACAACGTCCGCGTGCCGGCCGAGAACCTGGTCGGTGAGGAGAACCAAGGCTTCTACTACGTCATGCAGCAGTTCGTCACCGAACGCCTGAGCTTGGCCACCACCGCCTACGCGACGGCTCAGCGCTGTCTCGACCTGTCGGTCGAATACGCCCGCCAGCGCGAAACGTTCGGGCGTCCGCTCATCACGCGCCAAGTCATCCGCCACAAGCTGGTCGAGATGCACCGCCGCACGGACGCGGCCCGCAAGGTCACGCGGCTGGCAGTCGAGCGCGCGTTGGAGACCGAGAAGACTGACATGTCGCTCATCCTTGACGCAGTGCTCGCCAAGAACACTGCCGTCGAAGCGGTCGAATGGGTCGCCAACGAAGCCGTGCAGATCTTCGGTGGCATGGGCTACATGCGCGAGTCGGAAATCGACCGGCACTTCCGCGACATGCGGCTCCTCGGCATCGGCGGCGGCGCCACCGAAGTCCTCACCGATCTCGCTTCGAAAATCTTGGGGTTCTGAACGATGACCAAGACTGCAGTCGACACCATGTCGCCGACATACCAGGCAAACCGCGCAGCGATGCTCGCCAAGATCGAAGACCTGCGCGAGCAACTCAGGATTCCGGTTGGCGGGGGCGGCGAGAAGTACGTCGAGCGCCATCACAGCCGCGGCAAGCTGACCGCTCGCGAGCGGGTGGAGCTGCTGCTCGACCCAGACACTCCGTTCCTGGAACTGTGTGCGCTGGCCGGTTGGCACAGCAAGGAGCACACGGCCGGCGGCTCGATGGTGCTGGGCATCGGGGTGGTCGAAGGTGTGGAGTGTCTGATTTCGGCCAGCGACCCAACAGTCAAGGCAGGGGCGATCAATGTCTGGTCGTTGAAGAAGTCGCATCGTGCCGCCGAGATCGGCGAGTGGACTGGGCTGCCGACCATCAATTTGGTCGAATCCGCTGGCGCCGACCTGCCCAACCAGAAGGATCTCTTCGTTCCGGGCGGCCGTGCCTTCCGCGACCTCACCCGTGCCTCCGCGGCTCGCCAGCCCACGATCGCGGCGGTGTTCGGCAATTCGACGGCGGGCGGTGCCTACATCCCGGGCATGAGCGACTACACGATCTTCGTCAAGGAACGCGCCAAGGTATTTCTGGCCGGCCCACCGCTGGTCAAGATGGCCACCGGCGAAATCTCCGACGACGAAACGCTCGGCGGCGCCGAGATGCACGCGCGCACGTCTGGTCTGGCCGATTACCTCGCTGTCGACGAAGCCGATGCGATTCGCCTCGTCCGACAGATCGTTCGCCGACTCAATTGGCGCAAGCGCGGAGCTGCGCCGCTGGCCGATTATTCCGAGCCACTGTTCGACGCCGAGGAGTTGCTCGGCATCATCCCGGACGACATCAAGGTGCCCTTCGACCCGCGCGAGGTGATCAAGCGCATCGTCGACGGCAGCGAATTCGACGAGTTCAAGCCGCTGTACGGCTCGTCATTGGTCACCGGGTGGGCTGAGCTGCACGGTTACCCCATCGGAATCCTCGCCAATGCGCAGGGCATCTTGTTCAGTGAGGAGTCGCAGAAGGCCGCTCAGTTCATCCAGTTGGCCAACCAGGTGGACACGCCCCTGCTGTTCCTGCAGAACACGACCGGCTACATGGTCGGCGCCGAGTACGAGCAGAAGGGCATCATCAAGCACGGCGCACAGATGATCAACGCGGTATCCAACTCGAAGGTGCCGCACCTGACCATCAACATGGCCGCGTCCTACGGCGCCGGCGCATACGGCATGAGCGGCCGTGCCTACGAACCGACGTTCATGTTCGGCTGGGCCGGGTCGCGTACGGCTGTGATGGGCGGCGAGCAACTCGCGGGCGTCATGGACATCGTCATGCGCGAGTCGGCTGAGGCGCGGGGCCAAGAGGTCAATGAAGAGGAGCTCCAAGGTATCAAGGACTTCGCCGTGGCCGTGGCCGAAGAACAGGGAACGGCCTACTTCATGAGCGGGATGCTGTACGACGATGGCGTCATCGACCCCCGCGACACGCGCGCCATCCTCGGGATCTGCCTGTCCGTCATCCACAACAAGCCCATCGAGGGCTCTCGAGGCTACGGAGTGTTCAGGCTGTGACGACCATCCGTTCCATCCTCGTGGCCAACCGTGGCGAAATCGCTCGGCGAGTCTTTCGCACTGCACGCGAACTCGGCATCACCACCGTGGCCGTTCACTCGGACGCGGACGCACACGCCCCGTTCGTGTCTGAAGCCGACAAGGCGGTGCACCTGCCGGGCAACTCACCGTCGGAGACCTACTTGCGCGGTGAGCTCATCATCGCGGCTGCAGTTTCGGCCGGCGTCGATGCCATACATCCCGGCTACGGCTTCCTGTCGGAGAATGCCAACTTCGCGCGCCAAGTCACGGACGCCGGCCTCATCTGGATCGGACCGAAGTCCGAAACCATCGTGGCGATGGGCTCGAAGATCGAGTCCAAGAAGCTGATGAAGGAAGCTGGCGTTCCGATCCTCGAAATCGACCCAGCGACTGCAACGGGCAAAGACCTGCCGCTGCTGGTCAAGGCTTCCGCTGGCGGCGGCGGCCGCGGCATGCGCATCGTCGAGAGCCTTGATGCGCTGCCCACTGAACTGGAGAAGGCGTCGGCCGAGGCCGCTTCGGCATTCGGCGATGGCACGGTGTTCGTCGAGCCCTTCCTGGCCACGGCGCGCCACGTCGAAGTCCAGGTCCTCGCCGACGTTCACGGGACGGTCTGGATTCTCGGCGATCGCGACTGCTCGATTCAGCGCCGACATCAGAAGGTCGTCGAGGAGGCGCCGGCCCCCAACCTTTCGGATGCCGCGCGCACAGCGCTGCACGATGCGGCACGCGCGGCCGCCAAGGCCGTCGACTACGTCGGCGCCGGAACAGTGGAGTTCTTGGTCGATGGCGAAAACATTTTCTTCCTGGAAATGAACACTCGCCTACAGGTCGAGCATCCGGTCACCGAGGAGGTCTTCGGCGTCGACCTCGTCGAACTGCAGATCGGGGTTGCCGAGGGCAACGCACTGGCCGACGCTGAACCGGAGGGTCCGCACGGGCACGCGATCGAGGTCCGCCTGTACGCCGAAGACCCGGCAGCCGATTACGCACCGCAGACCGGCGTGCTGCGCGCTTTCGAGTTCGAGGACACGGCGAACGTGCGCGTCGACTCCGCCGTTGAGACCGGCTCAGAGGTGGGGATCCACTACGACGCGATGATCGCCAAAGTCATCGCGTACGGTCCTGACCGGGCTACGGCGATCCGCACGCTCGATGGAGCCCTGCGAACGGCAAGGATTCACGGCCTGACCACCAACCGCGAGTTGCTCCGCGCGATCCTGCGCGACGAAGAATTCATGGCCGGACTCATGCACACCGCGCTGCTCAACCAGCGCGTCGACGCGTGGACGTCCGAGGTCGATCAGGATGAGAACTACGTGATCGCTGCCGCGGTCGCCGAAGCGGTGCATGCGGCGCGCTCGTCCAAGGTGCTCTCTCGCATCCCGACCGGCTTCCGCAATGTGCCGAACTTCCCGCGGGTCCGGCAGTACGTCGGCGCAACCGACGACGTGCCGCTGACCGTCAGTTACTCGACCGGCAGCAATGGGCAGTTCGTCCTCGGCGACTCTGGCGTCTCGATCGTGGAGGCTTCCTCAGATCGAGTCGTGATCGAGCGCGACGGCGTGCACACGACCTACTCGGTGGAGATTTCGGCAGGGGCGGTCGATGTCGACGGTCCGGAGGGCTCACGTTCCTTCGTTCCGGTCCCCCGGTTCATCGATCCATCCGACGTTGTCGCCGAAGGTTCGCTCCTGGCTCCGATGCCAGCGACAGTCACGCAGGTTGCGGTCGACGTCGATCAAGCCGTCAGCAAGGGCGACGTCGTGGTCGTCCTGGAAGCCATGAAGATGCAGCACACCATTACGGCCCCGGCCGACGGCGTCGTTGCCGAGCTCGACGTAAGCGCCGGTCAGCAAGTCGAATCCGGCGCCGTCCTCGCAGTCGTAGAAACCCCCGAATCGCCCGCCGGGCAAGGAGACGAGTCATGACCACAAACAACTTCACCGAGTCCGAGGAGCGCCAGGAGCTCCGCAAGGCGGTGCGCGAGTTCGGCAAGGGTTTTGGCCCCACCTACTTCCTCGCCGCGGCGCACGAAGGACGCAAGACTGATGAGTTGTGGGCGGCTGCGGCCAAGAACGGCTACGTCGGCGTCAACATCCCGGAGGAGTACGGCGGGGGCGGCGGTGATCTCGGCGACCTCGCCGCAGTGCTGGAGGAACTGGCTGCAGCCGGTGCCCCGCTGCTCATGCTCGTCGTGTCGCCGGCGATCGTCGGCACGATCATCAACGATTTCGGCACAGACGACCAGAAGAACCGTTGGCTTCCGGGGGTCGCTGACGGAAGTGCGCGCTACGCGTTCGCCATCACCGAGGCAGACGCCGGTTCGAACTCGCACAAGATCGTCACCACTGCCTACCGAACCGAAGATGGCGGCTGGCGCCTCACCGGCAACAAGACCTTCATCTCCGGTGTCGACGAGGCGACGCACATGCTCGTCGTCGCCCGGACCGAAGATGCCAAGACGGGCAACCTCAAGCCCGCGCTGTTCATGGTGCCAACTGATGCCGAAGGTCTGGTGCGGAACGAGATTGACATGGGCCTCGTCCTCCCAGAAAAACAGTTCACGTTGTTCTTCGACGACATCCTGTTGCCCTACGACGCGCTGGTCGGGAGCGAGGACGCGGCGATTGCACAGTTGTTCGCCGGCCTGATCCCCGAGCGCATCATGGGTGCTTCGATGGCGTTGGGCTCGGCGCGCCTGGCCGTCGAGAAGGCCGTCGAATATGCGAACGCGCGGAAGGTTTTCAAGGACACACCCATTGGGGCTCATCAGGCGATTTCCCATCCGCTCGCCGAGATCCACATGGAGATCGAGGCAGCACGACTTGTCACCCAGAAGGCTGCGGCATTGCACGCCGCGGGTGATCACATGGCGGCAGGTGAGGCGGCCAACATCGCCAAGTACCTTGCCGGCGAGGTGTCGGTGCGGGCTGTCGACCAGGCGATCCAGACGCACGGCGGCAACGGCCTAGCCCGTGAGTACGGCTTGGTCGACATGGTGACGTCATCGCGTCTTGGCCGCATCGCGCCGGTCAGTCGCGAGATGGTGCTCAACTTCGTCGCACAATTCAGCCTCGGCCTGCCAAAGAGCTACTAGAAGGCGGTCGGCACCGAGTGGAAGGAACCTGATGACCGAACTCGTTCACCTCGAGGTCGCCGACGAACTCGCGACGATCACGCTGGACAGCCCGCACAATCGCAACGCCCTCTCGCGCCAGCTTCTGACCGAGTTGAGCGCGCACCTGCAGTCGGCGGCCGACGACGAGAGGGTCAAGGTCGTCCTCATACGCTCGGCCGACAGGGTGTTCTGTTCGGGTGCCGACCTCACCGAGGTCACTGGCCCCGACGCCGCGGCCGAGGGCGTCAAGGCGATCGTTCAGCTTCAGCGATTCCTGGCCACGCTGCCGAAGCCGGTCGTCGTCCAACTGCAAGGACCTGTGCGTGCCGGCGGGCTCGGCATCGTCGGGTCCGCCGACATCGTCGTGGCGGCCGAGTCGGTGAACTTCGCCCTCACCGAGGTCCGGTTGGCCCTGGCGCCATCGGTGATCTCGCTGTCGCTGCTGACCCGATTCACTTCCCGCGCTGCCGCCGACCTGTTCCTCACGGGGCGAACCTTCGATGCAGCGGAAGCGGCACAAGTGGGGCTCATCACGAGAGTCGTACCGGACGATCAACTGGTTGAGGAGATCGCGGCTGTGGTCACCGACCTTCGCGCCGGGTTCCCTCAGGGGCATCGCGAAACCAAGTGGCTGCTGAACCACGACCTCGTGGCCCGTATTGACGCCCTTGGGGATGAGGTGGCAGCTCAGTCGGCGCGGCTCTTCGGGAGCGACGAGGCACGCGAAGCCATTACGGCCTTTCTTTCCAAGGGAAAAGCCTGAAATCCCACACGTGTAATTACTTTGTGGGACTTCGGCGTGTTGCGCATGTTTTTTGTGATTCCTATGTTACTGGAGTGATTTTCTCGCTACGGTGACCCGGTGCGCAGACTGCTTCTCGGGCTCGCCGGCACGCTCATCGCCGGCATGCTCAGCCTGACCCCATCGGCTGCGTATGCAGAGACCACGTTGTGTGTGGGCAAGACGTTCAAGGAAACGTTGGCCTGCGACTCCGGCTGGGCCGTGAACATGATGTTCATGCATTGGCGGATGTATCGCGGGCACAACTGCACCAACTACGTGGCCTATCGACTGGGCCGCGATGGTGTGCAGGAGCCCAACTACCTGTTGGGCAGCGCCCGGTCTTGGGCTGGCCGTGCGAAGTCGCACGGCGTTCCCGTCGATTCCTCTCCGGAGGCGGGTGCGGCAGGCACCTGGCCCGGTCGCAATCACGTCGTCTACGTCGAGCAGGTGGGTCCCGGCTGGCTGGAGATCACCGAGGACAGCTGGACGTCGAAGCGATACCGCCGATACATCGCCTACAAAGGCGAGCGAAACTACCCGAGCCAGTTCATCCACTTCCGGGGCAAGAACGCGATCATCGGCGGCACGCCGACCATCGCCGGGACGCCCTTGGTTGGCCAGGTGCTGATGGCCAACCCGGGCACCTGGGGACCCAGCGGTGTCAAGCTCGCCTACCAGTGGCTGCGTGACGGCGTGGTTGTCGGTGGTGCGACTGGACGTTCGTATCGCCTGACGAAGCTCGACGCGGGCCACCGGATCTCGATCTCCATCACCGGCACGTACCCCGGCAAGTTGGCGCGGACCGCGTCGTCTGAATCGACCAACCTCGTTTCGGCCGGAACGGTCACGCCCGGGACGCCGCGCATCGACGGCCTGCCTGTCATCGGAGCCACGCTGGTTGCGGCTCCGGGAATCTGGCGACCGGCAGATCTCAAGTTGACGTATGCCTGGTACGCCAGTGGCCGACTCATCTCGGGCGCCACATCCCAGACGTACAAGATCTCGCAGAAGCTGCGCGGCAAGACTTTGACCGTCCGGGTGACCGGCTCCGGACCGGGATACGCGCCGGTGACGGCCGAGTCGTCTCCGACAGGCAAGGTGGTCAAGCCGGGCGAGGTCGTCGGACCGGTGACGGCTGGCACTCCGACGATCACGGAGTCGAAGACCATGATGGTCGGCGACAAGCTGTCGTCCGATCCCGGCGAGTGGGGCCCGGCGCCGGTCAAGCTGGGGGTCAAGTGGTTGCGTGACGGAGTCGCGATTCCCGGCGCGACGACCTGGACGTACACCTTGACGACCGCCGACGTCGGCAAGCGATTGCGCATCGCAGTCACCGGCACGCGCAAGCAATACTCAGCGGCGACGGCCCAAAGTGCCGAGACGTCGCCGGTCTTCGAGCGCCGCATCCGGCCCCTCGTCCAACCGAGGGTGAGCGGCAATCCAATCGTTGGTGGAACCCTGACTGCTGACACGGGTCAATGGATCCCCTCGGGCACCCGGTCGTCGGTCGTGTGGCTGCGGGACGGATCGCCGATAGCTGGCGCCAAATCTCGTACCTACGTTGTGACGGCCAACGACCTCAGGCACACCCTGGGAATCCGGGTCACCACGCTGTTCCCCAAGCTCGCTCCCGACGTACGACGCATGGCGCTCGCCCAGCAGGTGCGCGCGACCCCGAAATTCAGCGTGAAGGCCGTCCCGTCGTCGCTCAAGCACAGCAAGCGCCTCATGATCAGCGTCTCGGCCGTCGGCAAGCAGCTTGGAGGTGCCGTCCGAATCTCAGAGGGAGGCGTTCGCCGCAACACCATCCAGCTGTCGCGCTTCTCGGCGACGCCCTACGAGTTCCAGACCAATCCAGGCGATCACGTCGTCACGTTCACTTATGTGGGCCCTGCCTGGCTTGTTCCGGCGAGTCACGTCGTCCCGATCAAGATCAAGTAAGGCCCCGAACGCTGGTCGAAACCGGCCGTCGCGGAATAGACTTAGCAGTTCTGTATTCCACGATCAGGGAGCCTTGTGACTTCGTCTGACGCCGAACAGCGAGAGATCGTTGTCGAGCAGGCATACGTCGACGTCGTCTACGCGCGGCTCGAAGAATCGGCGAAGGTTGCGCAGTCCCTGGTCAAGGAGGGCTTCGCCCGTGGCCACGTCGGCAACGAAGGTGGCCTGGTCGAGCGTGATGCCATGGTCTATCAGGCCTCGCGTCGACTCTCGGCGTTGAATGCCGCGCACGATGGTCTCGTCTTTGGTCGGTTGAACATGCTCGATGGCGAATCGCGGTACATCGGGCGGATCGGCGTTCGCGATGAGGATCGGGAGATCCTGCTCATCGACTGGCGCGCTCCGGCAGCGGCTGTGTTCTACCAAGCCACCGCCCAAGACCCGTCGGGTGTGGTCCGCCGCCGCGTCCTGCGTTGTTCGGGCGACAAGGTTGTCGGGATTGAAGACGACCTTCTCGACGCGGACAACGCGCCCGACGACCTGGCCGTGGTGGGTGAGGGCGCCCTGCTCGCAAGTCTCAGCCGGGCACGCGACTCCTCGATGCATTCGGTTGTGGCCACGATCCAGAAGGAGCAGGACGAAGCCATCCGGGCGCCCAGCCGTGGTGCGACCGTCATCGGTGGTGGGCCGGGCACCGGCAAGACTGTCGTCGCCCTGCATCGTGCCGCCTACCTGCTTTACACCGATCGTCGACGCTTTGAGTCCGGCGGCGTGCTCGTCGTCGGCCCGTCCGCTGTCTTCATGAAGTACATCGAGAGGGTTCTGCCGAGCCTCGGCGAAACGAGCGTCACGCTGCGATCGCTCGGCGAGGTCGTAGACGGCGTTCGCGCCGTGCGGCACGACGAACCGTTGGCCGCGGTAGCCAAGGGATCGGCCCGGATGGTTCCGATCCTCCGACGACTCGCCACCGCGCCCCAGCCAGGCGAACCGACTGAGTTCAGGTACTTCTACAAGGACGACGTCCTCACGCTCGATGCCCGCGAACTGGCAAGTATCCGGCGCAGCCTCCTCGCGACCATGAAGCGCAATCGGGCGTATTCGCGGGTGCCAGCCGCTCTGGCAACGGCGCTGTGGCACAAGGTGTCGGGCGACCGGGCGCTTGAGAAGGGTGAATCGGGATTCCTCGACATGGTCGGTTCCGACGATCGATTCGCTGAGTTCGTCGAGGCCTGGTGGCCGCCAGTGGAAGCAGTCGAGTTGTGGCAGACGCTTTCACAGCGGATCGCCGAATTGGCAAACGGTGCCTACTCGGTCGACGAGCTGGCAGCGCTGCAGGCTTCGTGGAACGGTGGTGACCCGCTGATCGAAGACGTGCCCCTCATCGACGAATTGCGTTACGTGCTCGGCGAGGTGCGGCACGACGAAGAGCCGGACGACGATCTTCCGAGGCAGTTGATGAGCTTCGAACGGCACGAGCGCGACGAGCGCGATGATCGGCTGCGAGCAACGTCGAGTGTTGAAGACGACGGCTATGCGCACGTCCTCGTCGACGAGGCGCAAGACCTGTCGCCCATGCAGTGGCGGATGCTCGCGCGCCGTGGTCGTTACGCCAGCTGGACGATCGTCGGGGACGCAGCGCAGTCGTCCTGGCCGGATCCGGCTGAGTCGGCACGTGCTCGGGGGGCGGCATTGGAGGGTATGCCGCTGCACGAGTTCCGGCTCTCGACGAACTACCGAAACTCCGCTGAGATCTACGACCTCGCTGCACAGGTGGCTCAACGAGCCATTTCTCACCCAGACCTCGCTGACGCCGTACGGCGAACCGGCGAACAACCCACGCATCATGTGGTCGAAGCAGCCGACCTGCTCGCCCGGGCCGAATCAGAGACGCGCTCGATGCTGGACGCGGTCGAAGGAACGGTCGCCGTGGTTGCCGGCCGCGCCGACGTGGGTCGCGTCGCCGAAGCGCTGGCCGCACTGGCGTCTGAACACCCGCGGCTGCGGATTCTCGACGGCATCGACACCAAGGGCCTGGAGTTCGACGGTGTCGTGGTCGTCGAGCCGGACGCCATCACGAGCGAGGCGGAATCAGGCTGGCGGACGCTCTACGTGGTCCTGACGCGGGCCACTCAACGACTTACGACGATTGGCACGACCGACCGCTGGTTCGCGACCGTCCGTTAGCTTCGCGCTAGAGTTCCGGCATGACGACGAGCCCCTCGTGGTGGCGCCACCGGTAGGTGGTCGTTCGTCGCATGCACGCCCAGACCGCCGCTCGGCCGGCTGGGCGTCTTTCGTCCCATCGGCCGTCCCTCCCGTCCAGACCGAGATGACCAAGGACCGATGATGTTCGACGAGCTGTTCGCGCAGGATGCGTTCGCCTTGATCCACAGGCACGACGCTGGCACCGTGACGCTGCTGGCCGGTCCGCGCACCGACATCGCGACCTTGGCCGAGATCCCCGAAGCCGCGGATTCAACGGGTGGCTGGGACGCCCTCGTGCTTGTTCCGTTCGCGCAGGTTCGTGAGCGCGGGTTCGTCGCGCACCAGGACGGGACGCCGTTGAGCGTGATCACCGCGGACGTGAGGTGGGACGTGCCTCTCGCCGACGTGCTGGCAGCACTTCCGAGCACGCCGATCGAATTCACCGATCGTCCCCCGCGGGCAGGGGAGAGCGTGCCCGCGGGCGGTGCCCCCAGCGGCTTCGAGACCTCCGACGCCGACTATGCCGATCTCGTACGAACGGTCATCGAGAAAGAGATTGGCCAAGGCGAGGGCGCGAATCTCGTCATCGGTCGCAAATTCCGGGCAACGGTCGCCGACTGGGGGCACGACCGAGCACTGTCCGTCTTCCGCAATCTGCTCGAGCGCGAGCGCGGTGCCTACTGGACGTTCTGCATTTTCACCGGCGATCGCTACCTCATCGGCGCGAGCCCCGAACGCCACGTCAGCATCGAAAGCGGGCAGGTTCGGATGAATCCGATCAGCGGAACGTTCCGGCTCGCGGGATTGGAGTCGCACGGCGAGCGCAAGACCAAGCTGCTCGATTTCCTGGCCGACGAGAAGGAGATCTACGAGCTGTTCATGGTCGTCGACGAAGAACTCAAGCAAATGTGCGAGGTGTGCCACGAGGGAGGACTCGTGCTCGGTCCGTTCCTCAAACCCATGAGCCACCTCGTCCACACCGAGTACGTCTTGGCGGGCCGGACGCGCGAAGACGTGCGCGACGTCCTCCGCGACACCATGTTTGCAGCGACGGTTACGGGTAGCCCCGTCGAGAACGCATGCCGGCTCATCGCCGAGTACGAGACCGAGGGCCGTGGGTATTACGCATCGATCGCAGCGCTCGTCGGTCATGACAGCGACGGCGTGCCGATGGCCGATGCCCCGATCCTGATCCGCACCGCCGATGTCGACTTGGCGGGAAATCTGGTGGTGACAGCCGGCGCAACCCTCGTCCGTGATTCCGATGCCGACTACGAGACGCAAGAAACCTGGGCCAAGGCGTCCGGCATTCTGAGTGCGTTTGGGCTCGTCGATCCCGCACCCAGGCCAGCCAGCGACGCCGACGCGTTTGCCCGTGACTCCGAAGTGCTTGCCGCGCTCGACTCGCGCAATCGCCGGCTCAGCCAGTTCTGGCTCACGGACCAGTCGGGTACGGAGCCCGTCCCGACGCTGGTCGGCAAGCGCGTTGTCGTGCTCGACGGTGAAGACGACTTCGTCAAGATGCTGAGCCACGTGTTCAGCGTGCTCGGGATGTCGACAGACGTCGTCCGCCACGATGAGTACGCCCCGACTGCGCTGGACGGCTACGACCTGGTTGTTCTCGGACCCGGACCGGGGGACCCGCGCGACACCTCCGACACCAAGATCGCGGCATTCGATGACGCAACGGCTCGCCTGCTGGCGTCCAACCAACCGTTCCTGGCGGTGTGTCTCGGGCATCAGGTACTCAGCCGAAATCTCGGGCTCGACCTGACGTACAAAGACATTGTGTTCCAAGGAACGCAGAGCCACGTGACGGTGCTCGGCCGGTCCGAAGCCGTCGGCTTCTACAACACGTTTGTGGCTCGAGTGCCGGCGTCGGGCTTGCCAGACGGTCTGAGCGTGGAGACTGACCCAACGACCGGCGATATACATGCGGTCACCGGGTCCCACTTTCGAGGTATCCAATTCCATGCCGAATCGATCCTCACTGAGCACGGCTTCGACATCCTGCGCGACCTCGTGACGCAATTGGTCGGCTAGCTCGTCATGAGCCTGGCGCGGGTGTGCTGGGTCACAGCCCCGCTGCTGCCGGCCGGCTTCCGCTTCGGCTGACCTGCGGAAACGCTCACCCGAAAGTGCACACGCGTTCACTGTGTGCGCCGTCACGTCGAAATCGGGTTGACGGCGGGCAAGCCCAGGCCTCAATCTTTGGGTGTACAGCCGTTCACCGAAAGGAGAGAAGCGATGAGCGCCACCCTGCCAAACCCGATGGGCACCTTGCTCCGCTCTCGCGTGGTCGAGGCACTCGCCTCCCCGCACGGCGTCGACCGCTACTTGGAGATCGTCAACCCGATGTGGGCGGCACGCGAAGTGCGTGCCCGCATCGTCGAGATTCGACGCGAAGTCGACGTCCCCGGCCACCCGCCGGTTGCAACCATCACGCTGCAGCCAACCAGCACGTGGGAAGGCCATCGGGCCGGCCAGCACGTCCAGGTCGGTGTGGATCTTCCGGGCGCGAAGCGCGTCACCCGAGTTTTCACGATTTCGAGCTCTGACTCCAAGCGTGGCGAGCGCTTCACCATCACCATGCGAGCTAACCCCGAGGGTCAGGTCTCGAAATTCCTGGTCGAGCAGGCCACGCCCGGCACGATCGTCCACCTGTCGCAGGCGCAGGGCGAGTTCATCCTCCCCGATCGCATGCCTGAGCACGTCGTGTTCATCACGGGCGGCTCCGGAATCACGCCGGCCATGTCGATGCTTCGCTCGCTGCAGAAGCGCACCCACCGAGGCCGCATCACCTTCCTGCACTACGCGCAGTCGCCCGAGCACCAGATCTTCGCAGGCGAACTCGCCGATGTTCAGACGACTGGATACGGCGTCGATGTCCACCTGCTGCACCCGGAATTGGGTGACCCGGCCCTGACCCCGATGTTCTTGGAGAAGCTCATCCCGAACTTCCGCAGCGTCCCGGCGTGGGCCTGCGGCCCCGCGCCGCTGATCGAAGCGGTGCAGGGCGCGTATGAGGGCTCGGACGCACTGCGAATCGAGTACTTCAAGCCACCGAAGGTGAGTGGCGGCGCCACCGGAGGGACGGTGACCTTCGCCCGCAGTGGTGGGTCCGCCGACAACTCTGGCGAGCCACTGCTCGTCCAGGCAGAGTCTGCCGGCCTCACGCCGACGTTCGGATGCCGGATGGGCATCTGCTTCTCCTGCACGGCACGCAAAAGCGAAGGCACCGTCCGCAACATCCTGACCGGTGAGACGTCCTCACTGCCTGACGAAGACATCCGAGTGTGCGTAAGCGCCCCTGAGGGCGACTGCACCGTTCAGCTCTAGACCAGCCCAACCCCGCTGATCGAGTAGGCGTACAGCGCCGTATCGAGATCAAGGAGAGATCAATGAGTAATCCATATCGCAAGCTCAGCCCGTCCGAACTCGAGGAGTTCGGTGCGGAGATGGACGCCATCCGTCAGCGCGTGATCGCCGAGCTCGGCGAACCTGATGCCGAATATCTGCGCAAGGTCGTCAAGGCCCAGCGCGGCTTCGAGGTCGCCGGCCGCGCGATGTTCTACGTACCGCCGCTCTGGCCGGTCGCCGTCGCGTCGCTCGGCATCAGCAAGATCCTCGACAACATGGAGATCGGCCACAACGTCATGCACGGCCAGTACGACTGGCTGGGCGACGCGGGCTTGAACTCACGCGTCTTCGAGTGGGACACGATGGCACCCAGCGAAAACTGGAAGCACTCCCACAACTACATCCACCACACGTACACGAACATCGTCGGCAAGGACCGCGACGTCGGGTACGGCATCCTTCGCATGGACGAAGACCAGAAGTGGCGCCCGTACTACCTGGGCAACCCCCTTTACGCCTTCCTGCTCATGATGTTCTTCGAGTGGGGAGTCGCCCTGCACGACCTCGAGGCCGAGACGATCACCGACGGCACGTGGACCTGGGAAGAGAAGAAGGACGTCACGTTGCGCGTCTGGAAGAAGATGCGCAAGCAGGTCCTCAAGGACTACGTCCTGTTCCCGGCACTGACCGGGCCGCTGTTCCCGATGACGCTGGCCGGTAACGCGATCGCCAACCTGATCCGGAACATCTGGGCCTTCAACATCATCTTCTGCGGCCACTTCCCGGCAGGTGTCGCCAGCTTCTCGATCGAGGAGACCGAGAACGAGTCGCGCGGCCAGTGGTACTACCGGCAGCTGCTGGGCTCGGCCAACATCACCGGCGGCAAGCTGTTCCACGTCATGAGCGGCAACCTGTCCCACCAGATCGAGCATCACCTCTTCCCCGACTTGCCGGCTCGCCGGTACCCGGAGATCGCCGACGAGGTGCGTGCACTGTGCGAGAAGTACGACCTGCCGTACAACACCGGCGGTCTGACGAAACAGTTGTTCAGCGTCGCCAAGAAGATCTGCCAACTGGCGCTGCCGCCAAAGAAGCAGCAGCCAGTCGAGGGTGACGCCCAGCACGTTGTCGAGGAGCCGGTCGCTGCCTGACACTTGTCGGATGAAGGATCGACTGTCGAAGGCCGAAATCAACAAGGACGCACTCCAGGAGACCGTGGAGGCCGGAGCCCAGACCGTTGGTCAGGTGATGGCGATCATTGCCGGCGCCGTGCGGGACGTGACGACGGCGATCGGTGGCTTCGCCACGGATGCCTTCGAGATTCGTGAGGGCGTCCGCAAGGCGAAGGCCAACCTGGACGACGATCCGGCGCCCACCACCCCGGTGGTCGAGTAGCGCCGCGCTACCCCGCGTGATCTCGATACACCGGCCTACGGCCGGCACTCGATCACCTTCTAGGGAGGGCTCCCGTGCGGATTGGTTGACCTACGGGCTGAGCTTGCCGCCGTCGGAGTCGAGCTCGACCTTGACGGTCTTCTTCTCCTTGCCGCGCAGGTAGGTGATCGTCACCGTCTGACCCGGTTGATAGGCCCGGATGGCTGCCACCAGGGCGTCGGAGCTGCCGACCGGCGTGTTGTTGACGGCGGTGATGACATCGCCCTTTTGCAGGCCGGCCTTCGCGCCGGCGCTTCCCGGAGTGACTTCCTTGATCTCGGCGCCGGTCGTTGTGATCTCGTCTTCGGCCACAGCCGGTGAGACGACAACGCCGATCCGCGCGTGTTGAACCTTCTCGCCCTTGACGAGGTGGCCGGCGACGCTCTTGGCCAAGTCGATGGGAATGGCGAAGCCGAGGCCGATCGAGCCTCCCTCAAGGCCGCCGTTCGAGCGGATGGCCGAGTTGATCCCGACGACCCGCCCTTGCAGATCGACGAGCGGCCCTCCGGAATTGCCGGGGTTGATGGCGGCGTCGGTCTGGATGCCCGGGAAGATCGTCTCGTGGCTCCCCTCACTGTCCGCTGACGCCACTGGCCGATTCAGCGCGCTGATGATGCCCGCGGTGACGGTGCTCTCGAGTCCGAAGGGCGAGCCGACGGCCACGACCTGCTGGCCGACGCGCAGATTGCCGGACGTACCGAGTACGGCCGGCGCCAGGCCTGCCTTGTTGTCGGCCTTGATGACGGCGATGTCGGTGATCGGGTCGCGTCCCAGGATCTTGGCCTTCGCATTCGTGCCGTCGCTGAATGCGACTCTGATCGTTCCGCCGTCAGCCGCGACCTCGACGACGTGGTTGTTGGTCAGGATCTGCCCGTCGCTGCTGATGATGATGCCGGTGCCGGAGCCTGCCTTGCCGTCGTTCGACACGTTGATCTGCGCGACGGTTGGGAGGACTCGCGCGGCGACCTGTTCGACCGGGCCGGTGGGCGCACGACCGGTGTCGGGCGCGAGGTCGATCGAACTGATCGCGCCGCGGTCGGGCGCGAGGTACTCCTCGTAGGCGGCGCCTCCGCCGAGTCCTGCGGCTCCACCAAGCAGGGCAACTGCGACGGCTCCGGCGAGGGTGCGGCCTGGCCGCCCCTTGCCAGCGTGGTGGACCGTGCCCCCCGTGTGATGCGCCGGATGTGCTCCGCTGACCTGTTCGGCAGCGGCGGCCGCAGTCGGTGGCAGGATCACCGTGGATACGGCGTCGCCGGCGGATTCCGCCGCGATGGATGCTGCGGTCGGGGTGCTGGCCGACGGTTCGGAAGATGCGCCGGGCTGGGCTGGCTCGAATCGATGCGTGTACGGCGAGTCGGCCGCAGACTGATCGTCGGCGGCGGGTTTGTCTGGCGATGATTCCTCTGCCCGTGCATCGGACGGAGCAGCAGCGGCCTCTGCCGGAGTCTCCTTGGCCGCGGCACCCTCGCCGGCGCCTGCATCATCCTGTGCTTCGTCCGTCGTTTGATCGGTGCGATCCGACGGCGGCACGTATGGGCGCGCGGCGAACGGGTCAGGAGTGTCGCTCATGAGTCCAGATTCTCCACCATGCCGGCAATGCGCCAACTGTGACGTCGCTGTGAGCCTGCCATGGCCCTCGAGTCAGGACGCAGGCGGGCCATCGAGAAGCCGCTGGGCCGCAGTGGCTGCCCGCGAGCCGTAGGAACCACCGAACAGCACGGCATGAACGAGGAGCGGATGGAGTTGGTGCAGCGGAACGCGGTCGCGCCACCCGTCAGCCAAAGGGGAAGCGTCGTTGTAGGCCGCCGTCACTCGCTCCAGATGAGGCAGGCCGAACAAGGCCATCATCGCCAGGTCGGTTTCACGGTGCCCGCCGTGCGCAGCCGGGTCGATGAGCCAGACATCGCCGTCGGCGCCCCACACCACATTGCCCGACCACAGATCTCCGTGGATGCGCGCAGGCGGTTCGTCGTCGCCGGCAAGATCGTGGATCTTGCGCATCGCCTGCTCGATGGTGTGGGCCTGCTCGATCGTGAGCGCCTTGCGGTCGACGGCAGCTCGGACGTACGGCATGACGCGCCTGGACGCGTAGAACTCTGGCCACGTGTCGAGCGGCCGATTCGGCAGCGGCGCCAGACCGATGTATCCGTCGTGCTCGGCGCCGAACGCGTCGGCACCGGCGCCGTGCATGGCGGCCAATCCGCGCCCGAAACGTTCTGCGAGCTCGGTGGACGGCTTGGCCGGTTCGACCCAGGCCAGCACGATGCAGTCGGGGGCAACTGCCATGACTTCGGGGACACGGGCTCCGTCAGCCTCGGCCAGCCACCTCAGGCCGTCGGCTTCCCGCTCGAAAAACCCGTCGGGTGGTTGTGGTCGTGTCTTGATGACCGCATTGCGGCCATCGGTCAGGCGCAGACGAGTGGTCGTGCAGATGTCTCCGCCGGCGACAGACGTGGTGGAGACGACACCGTGGCCGATGAGCGTCTCCGCGCGAGCTGCGGTGCCCGTCATCCGTGCCATGGCGCGAGGTTACCCGCCGCGAGCGAGCAGTGGTGCAGTTGTGCAGGTGATCAGGTTTCGATGACGTGGCCGTGTTCATCGGCCGCCCGCCGCACCGAATGCCTCGGAAGGAGCCACCAGAGACAGACCGTGATCACCGAATACAGGATCGCGATGGCCGCTGCGAGCCACCCTCCATAGAGATAGTCGGAGATCAGGACCGTGATGCCGAGAATGGACAGAGCCACCAAGACGATCGAAATCAAGATCTGGACATTTCCCCGCACGATGACCCGTTCCTTGTCGTGCTTACGGAACGCCATCCGGTGGTGCACCACGGGCGCAACGACGACGATCGCCGCCAGACCGGTGTCCAAGAGGGTCAGGAAGTAAACCGCCTTCTCGAACTCGGTCACCCGCTGGAACCCGCTGGAGAAGGCGATCACCAGCAGGAATCCGACGAGAAGCAAGATGCCCCCCTGAATGACGCGCAGTTCTTGCAGGAGCTCGTTGAGTTCGCGGTCGAGTCGGGAGGGAGCGTTCACGGCACCGATGCTAGGCGCACGTCTCTGGTTCAGCCACCAGATGCACGCTCATTGCAACTTGCTCTTGAGGTCATCCACGAGCCCATCGACAGTGCGCTCGATCATGGTCAAGACGCTGCGAAACCCTTCGCGCTCGTCGTAGTACGGGTCGGGCACCTCGTTGTCGGTGTCGCTGGTGTCGGGGTCGTAGTCGCGGAACATCTGCAGTTTCTCCAGCGACGACGCGTCGGGCGACAAGTCGGAGATGTCCGCATGATTGCTCGCATCCATCGCGAGGATCAGGTCATTGTCGGAAAACCAGTCGGTCGTGAAGCGACGTGCGACGTGGCGGGTCGGGTCGTCCCCCGCAGCAGCCAGGACGTCGGCAGCCCGACGGTCCATCGGGTCGCCCGTGTGCCATCCGCCGGTTCCAGCAGAGCTGACGATCACGCGATCGTCGAGGCCGGCTTTGCGCAGGCGTTCTTCCAGGACGACGTGGGCCATGGGCGATCGGCAGATGTTGCCGAGGCAGACGACCGCCAATCGGAACGGTTCAGTCACCCGTTGCGTACCACCGAATTGAGGATGGCGTTGACGATGGAGACGACGATGGTGCCGAGCATCGCCCACCAGAATCCGTCGACGGCGAACGGAACAGACAGCCTGGTCGTGATCCATTCGGTGAACAGCAGCAGGAACGCATTGATCACGAGGAGGAACAGGCCGAGCGTGATCACGATGAACGGCAGCGACAGCACCTTCACGACGGGCGCGACGAAGGTGTTGACCAAGCTGAACACCAGGCCAACGGCTGCGAGCGGAATGATCTTGTCCTGCAGGGTTTGCGTAGGCAGGCCAATGTTCATGTGATCGCCCAACAGGGCGGCTGCACACGCCAGGGCCGCCGACGTGAGGATCCATGACAGCGCGAACTTCATGACGCCATCTTGGCACGTTGTTGCCGGAGTGCCCCGCGACGCCCGGTCAGCGCTATACCGTTGGGAGCAGGGGCGTGGTGCCCCACGATGTGACGCAGGCGGAGCGCTGAATTGTCCATGGGAGATGCTCGGGCACATCCGGGGGGAGCCCCCGTTCAGCGGTGCGTCCAGTTGCTCACACCCGACGGTGATCGGATCGACGATCCCGAGTTCGCCTACGACGGCGATCAGGAAGCCATCGCGCAGTTGTTCCGCCAGATGGTGCTGATTCGCCGCATCGACACCGAGGGATTTGCGTTGCAGCGGCACGGCGAGCTGGGCTTGTGGCCGCCGTTGCTTGGTCAAGAAGCCGCCCAGGTTGGGTCAACTGCGGCCCTGGGCCCAGATGACGTCGTCTACCCGACCTATCGCGAAGCCGGTGTGGCCTGGCTGATGGGCGTCGACCTGGCCGACCTGATCGGCCAGTGGCGCTGCTCGACGCTCGGGTCGTGGGACATGCGACGTCACCGGTTCGGCCCGCTGAGCATCGTCATCGGGGCGCATCCGCTGCACGCGACTGGCTACGCGCTAGGGTTGAAACTCCGGGAAGAGGAGGGCGTCGTCCTGACGCACTTCGGCGATGGAGCCTCGTCGCAGGGCGACGTCATGGAAGCGTTGGAGTTCGGTGCGCTCGACCAGGTCCCGGTGGTGTTCTTCTGCCAGAACAACCAGTACGCGATCAGCCTCCCGGCTACGCGGCAGTCGGCGGTGCCCATCGTCCAGCGAGCCTCGGGTTTCGGCATGCCTGGCGTCCAGGTCGACGGCAACGACGTGTTGGCCGTGCAAGCGGTCACGGCAGCGGCGATCGACCGGGCGCGCGCCGGCGGCGGGCCGACCCTCATCGAGGCATTGACGTATCGAATGGGTCCTCATACAACTTCCGACGACCCGACTCGTTACCGCGACGACGCCGAAGTCGAGTCGTGGCGCGCCCGCGATCCGATCGATCGGGTCCGCAAGCTCCTTCAGCGTCTCGGCACGCCGAGCACCTTCTTCGCTGATGTGGACGCCGAGGCCGAAACGCTCGGCGCCCATGTGCGCGAGGTTTGCTCCGCGCTACCTGAGCCCGACCTCGCCGCGTGGTTCGACCACGTTTACGCGGAGCAGACCGATGAACTGCGCGCACAGCGAGGCGAATACGTCGCGTGGCGCTCGCAGTACGGCGGTGTGGCATGACGAACGACATGAGTCTGTCGAAAGCGCTGAACGCGGGCTTGCGCGCCGCGATGGCCGCCGACGAAACCGTTGTGCTGATGGGCGAAGACATCGGCCGGCTGGGCGGCGTCTTCCGAGTCACCGACGGGCTGCAGGGCGAGTTCGGCGCCTACCGCGTCATGGACACGCCGTTGGCCGAATCCGGCATCGTCGGCATGGCGATTGGGCTGGCACACGCGGGATTCCGTCCGGTGGTCGAGATCCAGTTCGACGGCTTCGTCTATCCCGCCTACGACCAGATAGTCACCCAGCTGGCGAGGCACTTCGCGCGCTCCGGCGGCGGCTTGCAGGTGCCGGTCGTCATCCGCATCCCGTACGGCGGAGGCATCGGCGCCGTAGAGCATCACTCGGAGAGTCCCGAGGCGCAGTTCGTCATGACGCCGGGCCTCAAGGTGGTCACGCCGGCCACGCCTCAAGATGGGTACTGGATGATTCAGCAGGCGATCGCCGCTGACGATCCTGTCATCTTCATGGAGCCCAAGCGGCGGTACTGGCAAACGGGCGAGGTCGACGTCGATGCGTCCCCCCCGTCGTTGTGGTCGTCGGTCGTGCGCCGCGAAGGCACCGACGCGACGCTGATTGCCTATGGGCCCACGGTCACCACCTGTCTGGAGGCGGCCGAGGCAGCCGAGGCCGACGAGTTGGATCTTGAGGTCATCGACTTGCGGACGCTGTCGCCACTTGACCTTGCGCCGGTCTACGCATCGGTCCGCCGAACGGGTCATGCGGTCGTCGTGCACGAGGCAGCCCGCACGCTCGGACTCGGGGCTGAGATCGCCACCCGAATCACTCAGGAGTGCTTCTACTCCATGGAGGCTCCGGTGCAGCGCGTCACGGGCTACGACACTCCCTACCCGCCGAGCCGCGCCGAAGACGAATACCTGCCCGGCATCGATCGCATCCTCGACACCGTCGAGGCGTTGCTGAGCGACGAGTGGGTCACGGAGTCGCCGAGCGGCGCCGGTCGATGGGGACGCGTCGGATGAGCGAATTCGCGCTGCCGGATGTCGGAGAAGGTCTGACCGAAGCCGAGATCCTCACGTGGCGCGTTGCGGTCGGCGACGTCGTGGCGGTCAACGACGTGATCGTCGACATCGAGACGGCAAAGTCGGTCGTTGAGTTACCCACGCCCTATGCCGGAGTGGTCTCGGCGATTCTCGTTGACGAGGGCCAAACCGTGCCGGTGGGCACGCCGATCATCGCCATCGGTGCCGAAGAAGGAGCCTCGGATGACTCCACTTCAGCAGGCGGCCCAGCCACTGACCGAGAGCCCACACTGGTGGGCTACGGACCTCGTACGACGGCTGCCCGTCGCCGCCGCAAGATTCCACCGGATTTGGGGACGGTCGTTCCGCTTCACGGTGAGGACGGCGGCGTGCGGCGCATCCTGGCCAAGCCGCCGGTCCGCAAGTTGGCGAAGGTTCTGGGCATCAACCTTGCCGATGTCCACCCGTCCGGCCCGTTCGTGACCCGGGCCGATGTCGAGGCGTTTGCTGCTGCCCGTTCTCAGACTGGGGTCACCGTGCCGGCCGACATGTTCCTCCCGGCCACCAATCCGGACGTGCGGGTTCCGGTCAAGGGCGTTCGCAAGGCCATGGCCGAATCAATGTCCACATCGGCGTTCACGGCACCTCACGCCACGGAATGGATCACCCTCGACGTCAGTCGAACGGTGGACCTCGCTGAGCGATTGCGCGTCGATCCTTCGTTCGAAGGTATCCGTGTCACACCGACCGTCATCGTGGCGAAGGCCGTGTGCCTCGCCATGCGCCATGCGCCGACGCTGAACGCGAGTTGGTTGGACGTCTCCGATGCGGGTGATCACATCGGCGAAATCCTGCTGCACGGCTCGGTCAACCTGGGTATCGCCGTGGCAACCGAGCGCGGCCTAATCGTGCCGAACATCCCCGCGGCGGAGAAGCTCTCCATGGTCGAGCTGGCACAAGCAGTCGACCGCCTGACGTCGATTGCGCGCGAGGGTCGGATCCAGCCCGCGGAGACGACCGGTGGCACCTTCACCATCACGAACGTCGGTGTGTTCGGGGTCGACGGTGGCACGCCGATCCTGAACGTCGGGGAGTCGGGCATTCTCGCCGTCGGCGCCATCCAGCGACGCCCGTGGGTCATGCCAGACGATTCGCTCGCCGCCCGATGGGTCACGACCTTGGCGCTGAGTTTCGACCACCGGATCGCCGATGGCGCCGAGGCGGCTCGATTCCTGACCGACGTTGCCGACATCCTGCGCGATCCGGCGACGGCGCTGACCTACTGACTGGCTGACTTACTGACTAGTCCTCGCGCAACTGCCGGCGACGCCGGAAGAAGGTCACGGTGGCGATTCCAAACGATGCCAGCAGGGTCACGAGGATGATGACGTTTCCGGTCATCGCGCGCTCGTCGAAACCGTCGACGATGGCGTACGCGTACTGGGATGTGTCGGGCCCTTTGTCCTTCGGCGCACAGCTCACGTCCATGCCATCCACACCCTTGGGCTCGAAGCCGATGAGGTGCCACGTCGTGCCGTCGTCGTCCACCGTGAGCGCGATGGGGGCCGGGGCGATCGCGTGCACGCTGCCGTCGACGGCACGCTTCCAGTGGCACGTGATCGTCCGGTCGACCTGCACGACGTCGGTGAAGACGGCGACGCTGGCCCCATGTGCCGAGAGCGGTTGGTTGGCCGAGGTGATCGGGGCAGCGCGCACCGAATCCCAGGCTCCGCCGGCAACGGCAACCCCAACGTTCCAGCCGATGAGCGCGAGGAGCAGGGCGAAGAGGTACCAGAGTGCGCTCAGCGGCCTGGGTTGCTCCACGGGCTGAGGTTACCGAGCGCCTAGAACGCCGCCTCCGGCACCGACATGATCGAGTCGTCGATGTTCTCGGCGATGATCCGCTCACCGGCCAACTTCGGCAGGACGTTGCGGGCGAAGAAGGATGCCGCAGCGATCTTGCCCTCGTAGAAGTCCTTGTCTGAACCTGATGCACCGGCATCGAGCGCGTCGAGAGCCACCTGCGCGCCACGCAGGAGCAGCCAACCGACGATGACGTCGCCAAGCACGTAAACCAAGCGGGTCGTGTTCAAGCCCACCTTGTAGATGTTCTTGATGTCGCCGTTGTCATCGGCCGGGTTGGAGGCCATCAGGTCGTTGAATACGGCGCCGAGGATCGCCTGAGCATCGTCGAGAGCCGTCGCCAGGAGTTCGCGCTCAACCTTGAGGCGACCGTTGCCCGCCTCACTTTCAGCAAACTGCTGGATCTCGTTGGCGAGGTAACCGAGCGCCTGGCCGTTGTCCTTGACGATCTTGCGGAAGAACAGGTCCATTCCCTGGATCGCCGTTGTTCCCTCGTAGAGGGTGTCGATCTTGGCGTCGCGGACGTACTGCTCAATCGGGTAGTCCTGCAGGAAGCCCGAACCACCGAGCGTCTGCAGGGCCTCGGTGCCGAGGAGGACCCACGCACGCTCGGAGCCGTAGCCCTTCACGAGCGGAAGTAGCAGGTCGTTGACCGCTTCTTCGAGCTTTGCCTCTTCGCCGGAGGCCTCCTTCACCTGGATCGCGTCCTGCCACGTGGTCGTGTAGAACACGAGCGAGCGCAGGCCTTCGGAGTAGGCCTTCAGCGTCATCAGTGCGCGGCGGACGTCCGGGTGATGCGTGATGGTGACGCGCGGAGCCGTCTTGTCGGAGGCCTGAGTGAGGTCGGGGCCCTGCACGCGCTCCTTGGCGTACTCAAGCGCGTTCAGGTAGCCGGTCGACAGCGTCGAGATGGCCTTGGCGCCGACCATCATTCGAGCGTTTTCGATGACCCTGAACATCTGGTTGATGCCGTCGTGGACATCGCCCAGCAGGTACCCGCGGGCCGGACCGCCGAGCTGCGGATCGCCGAACGTGACCTCACAGGTGGTCGAGGCCTTGATGCCCATCTTCTTCTCGACGTTCGTGACGAAGGCGCCGTTGCGCTCGCCAGTCGGTTCGCCGGTCTCGAGGTCGAAGTTGAACTTCGGGACGAGGAAGAGGCTCAGACCCTTCGTGCCGGGGCCGCCGACGCCTTCGACGCCAGCCGGGCGCGCCAGCACCAGATGGAGGGTGTTCTCGGTGAAGTCCTGTTCGGCGGACGTGATGAAGCGTTTGACGCCCTCGATGTTCCAGGTGCCGTCTTCGTTCGGGAATGCCTTGGCTCGGCCGGCGCCGACGTCAGAGCCGGCATCTGGCTCGGTTAGAACCATCGTGGTTGCCCAGTTGCGGTCGACGACATGCTGGGCGATCGTCTTGTCGCGGTCGTTGCCGTTCTCGAACACGACGCGTGCAAACGAACTGGTGGCGGCATACATCCACACGGCGGGGTTGGCGCCGAGGACGAATTCGGCAGTGGCCCACACCAGGGACGACGGGCCGGGGGTGCCACCCATCTCGGCCGGAACCTGAAGCCGCCAGAACTCCGAGTTCCACCAGGCCTGCCACGACTTGACGAACTCCTCGGGCAGTTTCACCGACTTGGTTTCGGGATCGTAGACCGGCGGATTGCGGTCGGCAGACTCAAAGGATGCTGCGATCTCGTCGCGGGAGAGTCGGTCGACCTCATCCAAGATGCTCTTGGCGGCATCGACGTCAAACTCTTCGAAGATGCCTTGGCCGTAGACGTCCTGGCGGCCAAGGAGCTCGAACAGGTTGAACTCGATGTCGCGAAGATTGCTCTTGTAGTGGCTCATGCCCGGATGACCCCTTCATGGCAGTGGGACCAGATGACCTGGTGTTACTCGTCAGTAACTTCAGTATCCACCCGGTGCTTGCACGGAGCAAGCGGATCGCACCGAAACGTCTTGAATGTCACACAAATTCAATGCTGATCGAGCGGCCGCTGGGCCGGGCCGGCATCAGGAAAAGCGCTTCGCGAACGCCTCGAATGCTTCGCTCTGCAGCGATCGAGCCTGAGCTTCGGCCTCGACGTGGAGTGACTCCGCCAATGTCGACGATGGCGCCGCCTGCGCCGACCGTTTGATGTCGGCCATGAGCCGGGGGTCTTGGCTCGCGTAGGCGTGGGCCAGTTCCAGGGCGCGCCCCTGCGGGTCGCCGGTCAGTTCTTGGGCGATGCCGAGGCGGTACGCGTTCTCGGCGTCGATGATGTCGCCGGAGTAGAGGGCAGCGGCAGTGTTCGCGCTGCCGATGCGTTGCGTCAGCATCCACGTGCAGCCACCGCCGGGGTGGAGACCGATCTTGGCAAAGGTGGGCCCAAAGGTTGCCTCCGGCCCGGCCACGATGACGTCGCAGGCCAGCGCGATATTCATGCCGGCACCGACCGCCGGCCCGTGAACGGCGGCGATGGTCGGAATGCTGAGGTCGCGGACTCCGAGGAACGCGCCGTAGACCTTCAGCAAGACGTCCTTCAAGACATCGACCGAACGGGTGCGATCGCCGAAGAGACTCTTGAGGTCGGCGCCCGAACTGAAGGCGCGACCTGCTCCGGTGACGACGAGCGCCCGCGCGTCACCGTCGTCGGCGACGGCATCGATTGCGGCCGACAGTTCTTCCAGCAACGGCCAACTCAGCGCATTGAGTTTGTCTGGGACGTTGATCGTGATCGTGCGAATCGGGCCGTCTGAACTCACAAGAACGAGCGACATGCCGGGAGCCTAGCCACGAGATTCGGATGGTTCGTCAGGGGTTACCCGCGCACCTGCCATGCGGAAGTATCCAAATCGGCGGGCGGGCCGCCGCCACAAGGGCGACCGACCGCTGTCGTGAGCCTCCGACGGGAATCGAACCCGCGTGTCTTGCTTGGGAAGCAAGCGCTCTGCCATTGAGCTACGAAGGCGGCGTGACGTCACTGTAGCCGACCCCTTCGCGGGCCCGTGCCGCCGTTCTGGCCGCTTCCACGAGCCATATCAGGACGGCGGCAAGCAGGCCGACAAGCGCCACCGACCAGAACCCGGCGCCTGCTCCCCACCGGTCGATCGCGGCTCCGGCGAACGGCGCACCCAACGCCTCACCCAGCGTCAGCGAGGAGGCATGCCAGCCCATGGCCTCACCCAGTGCAGCCGCCGGGACGATCCGGCTCAGCTGCTCTACCACCGCCGTCATGGTGGGCGCGCAAAGCGCCCCGGCGACGAAGACGAGCCCGATCAGGGTCCACTCATCGTTCGCCAGTGCAGCCGGTGCCGTGATTGCGGCGAGACCGCCGAGCAACAGCCACAACGGCACGACCGTGCGCATCGCTCCGTAGATCAGACCTCCGACCAGCGAGCCGAGTCCCCACACAGCGAGCGCGGGGCCGATCAGTGCGTTTGCAGCCAGATGGCGAAGCATCGCCACAATGCCGAGGTCCGTCCCCTGCAATACGGCGACAGCCGCCGTCGAAGCTGCGAGGACGGCAAGAACCTGAGCGGTCATCCAGCGTCTCCGCGAGATGGTGGTGCCGCCGTCGGGTGCGTCTGGGGCGACGCGTGGATTGACCACCCACATCAACACACCGCCGGCGACGATGAAGGCTTCGACGGTAAGCAGCACCCAGCGTGTGTCCCAAACTGTGGCCGCCCACGCTCCGGCGAGTGGTCCGACCATGAAGGAAACCTCCGTCAGGACCGAGTCCAGCGAGAGTGCCGTCCGGCGCTGGTCCTCCGGGACGGCGGCAACGAGGGACATCCGGACAATGGAGAACACCGGGATCATGAACAGTCCGGCGATGGATGCCAGGGCGAGCAGCGATCCGTATCCGACCCATGGTGCGACCGCCCAGCACGCAGCCATGACGACCAGCGAAGGGACGATCGAACCTCTCACGCCGATCCGGTCGATAGCTCGTCCGCGCCACGGTGATCCGATCGCGACGGCCGCAGCCACAACCGCCGCGGCGAATCCGGCGGCGGCATAACCGCGATGCAAAGTGCTGACGACGTGCAGGGTGATGACCACCCAACTGGCGAAGATGGGTGTCCGCACGACGGTTCCCAGCAGGAGCGCAGAGCGCGCCTCCGGATTGCTGATGACTGGTCCGTATTGCGCGAATCCCACGACAGTGCCAACCGGCGCAGCCGCCGGGTTAGTCCCGGCGTAGGCACCGGGCGCGACATCCTCGGCTAGGTTTTTCCCGTGCTTCTCTCTGATCGCGACATCCTGGCCGAACTGGACGCGGGCCGGGTCGTTCTCGATCCGCTGACGCGCGACATGATCCAGCCCTCGAGCATCGACGTCCGTCTCGACAAGTTCTTCCGTGTCTTCGACAACCACAAGTACCCGCACATCGACCCTGCTGCAGATCAGTCTGACCTGACGCGTGAGGTCGAAGTGGGATCCGACGAGACGTTCGTGCTTCACCCGGGTGAGTTCGTGCTCGGTTCCACCTATGAAGTCGTCACGCTTCCCGACGACATCGCCGCGCGCCTCGAAGGCAAGTCCTCCTTGGGCAGACTCGGTCTGCTGACGCACTCGACGGCTGGCTTCATCGATCCGGGTTTCAGTGGCCACGTCACCTTGGAACTTGCGAACGTGGCGACCCTGCCGATCAAGCTCTACCCGGGCATGAAGATCGGGCAGTTGTGCTTCTTCCGGCTCTCCTCGCCCACCGAAAACCCGTATGGGTCAGCGAAGTACGGCTCGCGCTACCAGGGCCAGCGTGGCCCCACGCCGTCGCGCTCGCACGCGAACTTCCACAAGACGCAGATCTAGCGGTCGCCGTCGCCTATCCAGTCCAGTTTGAATCCCACGGATTCACCGACACGGTCGGCGGCGTGTTGCGCCGTGTGGCTGGAGGTTCGCATCGGACGAGGCGACTGATCACGACTTTATGAAGGTTGCTGCGCCGCGTAATCTCATGCTTGGTTCGACAGTGGTGCGTCGTCCACGGGCCGCGCAGAATCGCGTAGTACTCCCGCCTCTTCGGGAAGTCGTACGCGCGTTGGCCCGTCGCGCGCCAGTAGGTACTGAACTGTCCGCGCGGCCGTGTGCGGCAGTCACCGATGTTTCTTGCGAGCGAGCTACGCATTTGCGGGCAGACGAGTTTGATGTCTTTGCGGACGTATGGCAGCAGAGCCCGGTAGCTGGTCCCCAGGTAGTCGACGTGCATGCTCGCGCCGGACGCGTCGGCAGCAACGTTGAGATACGAGTATTGATAAGGGAACAACGTCGCTTGGACGACCATGGGTAGAACGAGACCGATCCCTCCGATCGCCGCCCACCCCACGCGAGTACGCGCACTCGAGGCTCGAGAAATCAGCGCAGCCAATCCGACCGTTGCCAGGATTGCCGCAGCGGGAACCGAGAACAAGACCTGCCGCAGCCCCTGATAGAACGCGCTCCCGTACGCCACGCCGAGGACGGGAAGAGTGAACGCTTGGGACGCCACCAAGACCGGTCCGGTCGCCTCGGCGGACCTCGCTCGTAGAAACGCGGATGCCGTCGTGAACACAACGACCGTGCCGGCCGCTACGAGGGATAGGAGAATGATCGGCAATTCCTCCACAACGTGCAGTGGCAGGTAACCACGTCCGTGAGGGTGCTGTAGATGGCTGAAGTCGGCGCTGCTCGTCGCCGACCTCCACAGCAGGGCGAACGGATGCGAATAGACGCGCGGGTAGGACGCGAGGAGGACCGTGTATGAGACCGTGAGCGCTCCGCAGAGCGCTGCAACCGTTCGTGACCTGAGCTCGCCACACCACGCGAGCACGGCGACGAAAATCGTCACGGATGCGGCAAGCGACGGCCACATGCCGGGCCGCGTCCCGAGCATCAGGATTGTCCCCACTGCGAGCGCAAGCGCGCCGACGACTTGCCGACGACCGAGTTTGAAGTCACGACTCGTTGCCAGAAGAACCAAGCCGAGTGTCGCCAAGGTGTGACCGCTGGCGACCGGCGTGTCCTTGACATTGAACATCACGTGGCCGGTCCACAGGGGTATGGCAGCCAGCGCGCCAACCGCGACGACGCCCCAGCGCTTGTCGCCGAGCACTACCGAGGCGATGGCGCCAGTTGCCAGTAGGCCGATGAGACCAAGGACGCCGACGACAAGATGGCGGGTGGTGTACGCGGAGGGCGTCCGATCAGCCGTGGCGGGTTCGTCGTTACCCAACAACCGATTGGTCGCGTGTTGAATGAGGGCCGTAACCGGGCCGTAGACGTACGCCTCAGCCGGTATCGCCGCCCTCGCGGCATGCTGCTCGGCTCGCGTCGTGTACAGCCCGGTCTCATAAAAGACGTCCAAGCGTGTCGCGTGGCGCGGGTCGTCCACCGAGATCCCGGTGGTTGCGGCCCCAACGAACGACATACCAACGCCGATCGCAGCGGCGATGCCGGCGATCACGAGAAGGAAAGCCGGCGGCCTGGACCACAGGATCAGCCGGCCAGTCCGTGTCGGTGCGGCCTTGCCTGACGCGGCGGCGGTGTCAGTCGCCAAGACGACGTCCGGGGGCAAAGGACTCCGATGACAACCGATTTCTGGAGTACACCACCATCTCGGCGAGCAAGCCGAACAGGATCAGTTGCAGCCCGGCGAGAACGAGTAGCACGCCGAGCGGCAATAGGGGTCGGTCGCTGATCTCCACGCCGTACGCGACCTTGATGAGCGCCAGGTAGCACAGCATCAGGCCGCCAGTGAACATCGCCCCGAACCCAAAGCCGCTGAAAAGGTGCGACGGGCGGTGCTCGTACGACATGAGGAATCGGATGGTCAGGAGGTCGAGGAACCCACGCCAGAACCTCGCCATGCCATATTTGCTGACGCCAGCTATACGCGGGTGGTGCTGGACTGTCTCCTCGTCGACGCGGTAACCGAGCCAATGCGCCATGACCGTGAGGTAGCGGTGCAATTCTCCGTAGAGAAGAGGAGCGACGTCCTGGGCCACCTCGGCGCGCATCACCTTGAATCCGGAGTTGAAGTCGCGACCCGGAACGCCAGAGAGCTTTGACGTCGTCCAGTTGTAGAGCTTCGACGTGTTTCGCTTGATGAATCGATCGTTCCGGATCGTTCGGGCTCCAGTGACCAGCCCGGCGCCAGGGCCCAGCGCGTGGCTGACCAAGCGTGGCAATTCCGATGGATCGTCCTGTCCGTCGGCGTCCATCATGGCGATAACCGTGGCGCCGGCTTCGATGGCCGCCCCGAAGCCTGCCTTGAGCGCCGCTGCCTTGCCCTTGTTCGCACCAAGCCGGTTGAGCGCCACGTTTGTGTGGGTCTCGGCCAAATCGGTGACGATTTTGGCGGTCCCGTCTGTCGAACCATCGTCGACGACCAAGACACAGGCGGCCGGATCGATCTCCGCGGCCGCCTTCGAGACCTCCGGAATCACCAGCGGTAGGCTCTCCGACTCGTTGAAGGCTGGGACCACAACCCACAGGTGCGGAATATCGGACATGTTGATGCCTGTCGTTTCGTGCGGAACCATTCCTGAGAATACTCTCAGGAATGAGTTGCGCGGGAGGGGGAGTCGAAACGGCGTGCCCAAACCCACGTGAGCAATGCGACTGACACGTCCGCGAGCGCATGGACCAGCCGGGAGACCACTGCTAACGCGGCGGCGTGCGGCAGCGACGTGACCGGCGCGAGCAGGGTGATGAAAAGGGCCTCACGTGGACCCAAGCCGGCGGGTGCCAAGACAATCAAGACTCCTAGGGCGTACGAGATGCCGAATGCCGCGGCGATGGCCAGGATGTGGCGGAGATCGCCAAATGGTGCTAAGACGCCAAGAGTCCAAGCCGTCCATAGGACGACACACAACCCGACGTTGAGCACGCACTGTCGCCAAGAGAGTCGTAGCTCTTTGCCAGCGACGGTCGAGCCCGCCGTATTGACGACGCGGGGTGTCAGCGCGACGACGCATCCGGCCAGCAGAATCATGCTGGCGTACGGCGGCCAAGGCAGACGGACTTGTCCGAGGGATCCCAGGAGGGCGCTGCATGCCGCTCCGGTGGTGACGAAATATCCGAGTGCCACGAGTCCACTGGCGCTCGTCACGCGCGGCTTCGCTTGGTATGCGGAGGCGAGCGCCGCCTGCGCGCCGATGGACCAAACCGAGCCTGGGATGTATTTGCCCAGCTGGCTGACGAAGTAGATGGATATCGCTTGAACCGGCGGGATCTGCAATCCGAACTCTCGCGCTACGCCCCGCCACAGCGACACGGCGGCGTACAGCCCCACAACCGTCAAGACATATGCAGCCGCAATGCCGACGACGTGTACATGGGTGAGCGCCTCAGCGATCGAGGCGCCTTCACTTCGAAAGCCCAAGTATCCGAACACCCCGCAGGCGACAAGGAAGCTGATGCGGGCCACACGGAGAGTCGCGTACCGGCTGAACACTCGGCCACGCTATCTGTCCAGAGTAGGTTCGCCTCGTGAGTGGAAGTGATCGCAGGCAGTTCCGGGGTCCGGCCATCCTTCGGCGCGGCCAAGTGCGGGCCACGACGACCGACCAGAACCTGCTCGATTCGCGCGGGCCCTCCGACTGGGTGCACACCGATCCCTGGCGGGTGCATCGCATCACGGCCGAATTCGTCGAGGGCTTCGGCCTGTTGGCCGAACTCCCGCAGGCAGTCTCGGTGTTCGGATCAGCTCGCACACCGCAAGACCATCCCGAGTACGAACAGGCGCGCCAACTGGGGGAGGCGCTCGCGCACGCGGGCTTCGCGGTCATCACCGGCGGCGGACCAGGCGCCATGGAAGCCGTCAACCGAGGGGCGTCCGAGGCTGGCGGTGTTTCGGTTGGCTTGGGGATCGAGCTGCCATTTGAGCAAGGGCTGAACGAGTGGGTCGACATCGGCATCAACTTCCGCTACTTCTTCGCCCGCAAGACAATGTTCGTCAAGTACGCCCAAGCGTTCGTGTGCATGCCCGGCGGCTTCGGAACGATGGACGAATTGTTCGAGGCCCTAACCCTGGTTCAGACGCGCAAGGTCACGCGCTTTCCCGTGATCCTGCTCGGCCGCGACTACTGGCAGGGACTCATCGACTGGGCGCGTGACGTGCTGGTGCCGAGCGGCAAGATCAATCCGGCCGACCTCGAGTTGATCCGCGTCACCGACGATGTCGACGAGGCGGTCGCCGCCATTGTGGCGTCGGCACGCGAGCGCAGCGACCAAGCCAAGGCCGAGGCCAAATCCGAAGCGAGCGCACCGACGTCCTACGACGCCCAGTGACTACGTGTGGCTACGAAACAGCGGGCAGCCGGAGCACCTGCGCGGAACTGCCCGTGGTGACCTGCACGGCCTGAGGCGTGACTCCACCTCGGTAGTTCAGCGAGCCACCGGCGACGACCAGCCGAATCTTGTGACCACTGGCGAACTGGTGCACAAACCCCGGCAACGTCACGGTGAACGACTTGGTCACGTCCGGCACGCGAACCGGTGCCGTCAGCGCCCGAATGTCACTTGCCTTGCCATCCGTGCCGACGTCCTGGAGCCGGACGAAGAGAACGAGTTTGCCGGCCGGGCCCGCGGACTGTGCGGCAGCAGCCACCGGCGCCTTGACCTGCAGCGCCAAGGTTGGTGAGCCGACCACATTGAGCGGTGCGCCCAAGGCCGAGGACGTCCATGCGAGGAACGTCCCGTCAAGATCCTGCTCGGGAACGGGCAACTTCGCGACGCTGCCGATGGCATCCAATTCGTTGGTCGACGTCGGGGCGCCGGCTGGCGGCGTCACGAATGTCAGTCGTTTCGTGGCCAGCGACGAAGACGAGGCTGACAGATTCTTGGCGGACAGGTAGAACTTGCGAGTAGTCCCGACCGGGAACTTCGACGACGTCGCATAGGCCGGCGAAGCGTTGCCCGTGTAACTGATCCAGTCGCGGAAGTAGGCGAAGTTGGGGCCGGTGCTGGTTGCGCCTCCCTTGAGGTAGTGCTCGAACCAGTCGGCGACACGGGCAGCCTCGTATTGGGTCGACGGGTCGATGGCGCCGAGGTCGAGTTCGCCCGGCTCCGGGGAGGAGTCGGAATGGCCCCACGACTGCCAGATCATCTTGACCGTCGTGCCTTGGGCTTTGAGTGCCTTGTAGGTCGCTGCCGCTTCATTCAGGTTGAACAGCGTGTCGCTCTGGCCTTGCATCAGGAGCGTCGGGATCTTGATGCGACTCATGTAGTTCGCGACGGACGCATGGTGGAGAGCAACCAAGGTCGCGTCGTCGAAATACCCGGTCGACCCGGCCAGGATGAGTGCAGGGCAAACGAAGTTGGCGAAGTTGGGGCATCCGACCAGGCGCGACGGATCGGTCTGGGCATTCTGGAAGCCGTCCACGACGCCCAGCGTCGAAAACAGCAAGCCCCAAGTCACCTTGGTTGCACCCGGGACGGAACTCGTGACGCCGGTTTGGCCCGTGTTGTTGGGTCCGAGCGAGTACGTCAGGTCGTTCCACGTGATGATCGGCACGATGGTGTCGATGCGGGGGTCGACACCCGCCGCCGCGAATTGAATCTGGCCGCCGTACGAGCCACCGATCATCCCGACTCGCGGATCATTCGTTGACACGTGGCCCAAATGATCCTTGGTGTCGAGAATCACCGAATCGAGCACAGGAGCCGGCGTCGTGTGCGAATCGTCGGTGAAAGCGACGCCGCTCTTGCCGCCGAGGTAGCTGACCAACTGGCTGGCTGCCTTACCGTCCCAATCCGGATCATCCAGTGTGATCTTGCAGTCGGAGCCCCCGAAGCCGAGCCCCGAATACGACAGGACGGCGTAGCCGCGACTGGCGAACGCGTCGCCGATGCCTTTCTGGTCGTCCTTCGAACCGCCGAAGCCGTTCGTGGTGAGGATCGCCGGAACGCGCGAAGCGGACGACGCCGAATTCGGCAGGTAGAGGTCGCCGATGATGTCACATGCGGTCGTTCCGTTGGGACCGGTGTTGACGGCGAAGTGCAGGGTCTGGACGGAGTAGTTGGTGGCCGCCGACACCGGAAGAGTGAGCGCGGTTGCGACTCCGATTCCGAGGGTGGCCGCGCCGAGAAGAAGTCGAGATGTGCGGTGCATGGGGCCCTTCGTGGAAACTGCAACCTCAACCATGCATCAGGAGCGTCGCTCAGGTACGCGAAATCCCGTGAAAAGTCAGTCGAGGTGGGGTGGCCAGACTTTGGCCGACGACACAGTACCGCTCGGTGACAGCGAGCAGACGCTCAATGGCGTCGGGTGAAGCGTCGGTTCTGGCGGTGATGGCGACGTCGATTGGTCCCACGCCGACGGGAGTTTGGCGGTCGATCCCGAGTGTCCCGCGGGCGTCGAAGGTCGACTCCGCGGTCAGTTGCAGGTCGTCGAGGATGATGCCGGATGCTGTCGCGACGCTTCGGAGCGTCACGCCCAGGCAGGCGACGAGGGCCTCGAGCAGCATCTCAGCCGAACAGGCATCCGATCCGTCTCCGCCGGTGGCCGGGTGCAGGCCCGCGCGGACTGGCCCGGCAAATCCGTCGACGGTGCAGGTGACGCCGGGCTCGCTCCATGAGGCGCGGGCGTGCAACGGTGTGCGCGCAGCGTCCGGGTCTTCGCGATACAGCTGCTTGAGCGGCCCCTGGAGTGATCGAAGGTCGGCGGCATCCATCGCACTCAGGCCTCGTCGGTGGCTTCGCTCTCGTCGTCGGCCCGTCTCTTCTCCGCTTGCTCTGACGCCTCTTGCTCTGCTTGGACTGACGCCTGATGCTCATGCTCGAACTCGGCCGCTTCCTCATCGCGAGCGTCGTCGTCGGTCGGCTCCAGGTTGGCGTTGTGCTCCATGAGGTGCTCTGCGGGTGTCTCGGCCTCTGGCCCGGTGGGTGTCGCTGCCGTCGTCCCCATGTCCGGCGCCGGAGCCTCGCCCGGGTCGGCGTGCGTCACCGGATCAGGGGCCGATGCCGCTTGATCCGAGAAGGGTTCGATTCCCTCGGCTGCAATCGGCTCACTCGGCACCGATGATTCCTCCGGCGAATCGTCCTGCCGGGCATCGCCCGCCCCAGCTCCATCCGCCTCAGTTTCGCTCGCTGCGGCAGCGGCACCCGCTCCGGCGGCGGCCGACGTGATGGCTTCTGCGCCCTCGACAACCGATGCCTCGTCAGCGGCCGAAGCGGACACGGCGGCCGGTTCCGGCTGCCCCCGCTTCACCGAAGCAAGAAGCATCTGCGCGACGTCGATGATCTTGACGTCTTCGCTGGCTTTGCCCTCGGACTGCTGCGCCGTGAGCCCGTCGGAAAGCATGACGTTGCAGAACGGGCAGCCCACGGCGATCTCGTCGGCACCGGTCGCCACGGCCTCCTTGGTGCGGTTGACATTGATGCGCTCGCCGATGGTCTCTTCCATCCACATGCGGGCGCCCCCGGCGCCGCAGCAGAATGACCGCTCGCCGTGGCGCGGCATCTCAACGAACTGCAGGCCCGTGGCCTCGATGAGTTCGCGGGGCGGTGCATAGACCTGGTTGTGGCGGCCGAGGAAGCAGGGATCGTGGTACGTGATCGTCTTGCCGCCGTTGGACGATTCGGGCGCAATGGGAACCAGCCTCTTCTCGCGGACGAGGCGATTGAGCAGTTGCGTGTGATGCACGACGTCCAACTCGACGCCGAACGGCTCGTACTCGTTCTTCAGAGTGTTGAAGCAGTGGGCGCAGGTGGCGACGACCTTCTTGACCTTCATCTCCTTGAAGACCTCGGAGTTCTCCATCGCCAACTGCTGGAACAGGAATTCGTTGCCGGCGCGGCGTGCGGAGTCGCCCGTACAGGTCTCACCGTCGCCGAGCACGGCGAACGAGACTCCGGCGGTGTGCAGAAGTTCGGCGACGGCTTGTGTCGTCTTCTTCTGGCGGTCTTCGAATGCGCCGGCGCAGCCGACCCAGAACAGCCACTCGACGTCGTCGAGACTTTCGACGTCTACGCCCACCTGCTTCACCTCGAAGGGGAGGTCCTTGGCCCAATCCATACGGCCCTTGGGATCCATGCCCCACGGGTTCCCCTTGCGCTCCATCCCTTTGAAGATGTTGTTGAGTTCCGACGGGAAGTTCGACTCGATGAGCACCTGGTAGCGGCGCATGTCGGTGATGTGGTCGACATGCTCGATGTCGACCGGGCACTGGTTGACGCACGCGCCGCAGTTCGTGCACGACCACAGCACGTCGTCGTCGATGATGGCGCCGCCCGAGGGATGCCACGCGACCCCTTCGGTTTCACCGACGAGCGGACGTTCAACCTCAGCCAGCATCGTGGCCGAAGCTTTCGCCTTGCCGTCCTCATCGGCCAGGTTGTAGGGAGCCGTCGCGAAGGCGTGATCGCGCAGGTTCATGATCAGCATCTTCGGGCTGAGTGGCTTCTCGGTGTTCCACGCCGGGCACTGCGACTGGCAGCGGCCGCACTCGGTGCAACTGGCGAAGTCGAGGGTGGCCTTCCAGCTGAAGTCCTGGATCTTGCCGATACCGAGAGTCGCGTCCTCGTCGAGGTCTTCGACCATCTCGAGGTTGAACGGCTCGCCCTTGACCATGAGCGGCTTGGCTGCGCCGAGCGCCACCGGTCGGCGTCCGAAGACGACATTGATGGGCGCAATGAAGATGTGCAGGTGCTTGGAGTGCAGCACGATCAGCGAGAAGACGAGCATGACGCCGATGTGGAGCAGGAGGCCGACGCCTTCGAGCACCTCGAGCGCCGAATGCGACAGCCCGCCAAAGAGATTGCCGACGGCGTGCGACGCGAACGCGCCCTTGCCGTAGGGGAAGTTGCCGGACGCCACCGATGCGCCACGGAAGAGGAACATCGTCCAGATGACGTTGAAGATCATGAACAGGACGAGCCACGCGCCGCCGAGATGCGAGCCTTCGAATCGGGAGCGCCGCCCCAACTTCTCCGGCGCGTTCTTTATCCGGATGTAGGTGAAGATCGCGAGGCCGATCACACACAGCACGCCGATCAGGTCTTGGGCGAAGCCAAGGGCGTCCCAGTGGCCGATGATCGGGATGGCCCACTTCGGGTTGCGGGACAGCAGGACGCCGTATGCCTCGAGGTAGACGCTGGCCAAGATGAAGAACGCGTACATGACGAACGTGTGCGCGATGCCCGGCAATGTCCACTTGAGCAACTTCTTCTGGCCGAACACCTCGACGTTGTGCCGGTTGCCGGCTGCGATGGGATGCCCGACGGCACCCTCGATGCGATCTGGCGCCGGTTGACCGCTCGTGATCAGCTTGAACAGGAAGAAGGCGCGGCGCGCGGCCAACGGAATCACGATCGCGTTCAAGGCGAGGCCCAGTAGAAGTACGAGCGTCGGTGCGTCCATCAAGTCACTCCCGGTCGCCGACGGAATGGCCCGCCGGAGTCGGGTCTGACCCTACCGCGCGGTCCGTCGTCCGAGTCGCCCTCACTCCGGCTTGTTGGCCCGCTGGCTGCCACCTATTCGGCTGGCGATGTGACGACCGGCGCCGGCGCTGCCTTGGCCGCCATGGCCGCGCCGATGGCGGCGCCGAAGATCAAGAGCGCACCGAGTCCATGCCACAGACCGAGGTACGGCATTTCGTCGCCCTTGACCCCCGAATAGACCTGCAGGATGACGAGTACGAAGATCACGCTCGCCATGGCGACACCTTTGGGAACCTTCGCAAAGAACGAAACGATCAGCAGCAGGAGCGCAACGATCGGAATCACGTTCTCGCCGCTGAGGCTGTGCACCGCGTGGCCGACGGCACCGGTGAAGGTCGGCGGGTGGTCCTCCCAACCCTCGACGACCGACGAGTTGACTGCGCCACCCTTCTCGGTGATCCAGTTGAACAAACCGGCAACGGCGAACGTGATGCTCATGGCCTGGACGACGATGAGCAGCGCGATCAGCCGCGCGAGATTCAGGTACGCCTTTCGCATGGCACTCTCCTCGATGTGGGCTTTGCCCGACAGCATGGCACTCCGCATGGCTGCGAACCCCGCATTTGAAGGACGATCGCGCTCTGAATTTTCTGTTGGAACCCGTACCGTTTTGGCGCGAATTTCCGTTGGAACTTCTGAGGCGCAGGTGGAAAAGCGCAGGTGAGACAGTTGTGACGGATGGGATTTGGCGGCGAAATCGAAAATGACTGAATTTTGGGGGCTTTGCTCAATTCTGAGAACCGGGTGCAAACCCCTCAGGCGATTCAGTATTATGACGCGCGATGTGCGTTCGCTCGACCATGCGTGCGTCGGGGACAACAGACTTTCAAACACGGAGGAATAGCATGCTCGGGCTTCTTTCCCGTAAGGGCCGGCACGGAGCGCTTGCGATTGTCGTGGCCACCGCACTCATGGGCCTTGGCATCAGTGCAGCCGTCGCAGCCGAACCGTCGGCTGAAGGCGACGCCAGCGCGTTGACGGCCACTGGTGCGTTGGTTGGCGAAGGAGGCCTCGACCTCAACTCCGACGAGTGCCGCGCCCAGATCCCGGGAGGCAACCCTGCGGGCGCCGGCCTCTGTGACAGGGGAATCAACACCAATGAGAACGTCGATGGATTCGACCAGGAGGCCAAGGCCGGCCCCAACGGGTCCAACTGTGCTGCGCTCGCTGCCGAGGACGGTCTCGACATGTACGGAAACGAGAACCCAGTTCCGCAATATGTGCACCCAGGCGCAAGCGACATGTCGTGCGCGATTGCCGGTGTGACGGGGTTCAATGTGGTGGGCCTCGACACGATCAGCACCGAGGATCTGGTCACCAACGGTTTGGCTGGCATCAACACCGGAACTTTGCTTGACCAGATTGTCGGTCCGGTCGGCACGGCGCTCGACACCCTGCTGCAGAACAACGCGGGCCTGCTGACTTCGATCGACACGGCTATCAAGGGAATCACGGTCCCGCTGGACGAGAGCCTCCCGGTGTCCCTTCAGGTCGGCACGACTGGGGCGGCATGTGCAGCGACGCCCTCCGGAGCGCGGGGTAACAGCCGGATCGAGTCACTCGCACTGAACGTCAACCTGGGTGGCCAGACAGAAGTCAACGTTCCGTTCACCGGCCCGAACGACCTGGACACGCCACCGAACACCCCTCTGGTGGGCGGATCACTCGTTCCGCTGGCAAATGCCATCTTTGACGGACTCGACGACACGCTGGGAACATCCTTGGACGGGGCCCTCTCGGGTCTTGCACTCCTGACGAACTCGATCCGGGACGCCATCGTGAACCAGGTCTTGGTGCAACTGCAGGACTCGCTGCTCTCGCAGCTGGATGACGCTTTGAGCCCGCTGGTGCAAGGCGTTGTGAACAAGCAGGTCGATGGACACAACAGCAACAACAAGGTCACCTACACCTCGAACAGCACACGCGAGATCGAAGTGGCGGCTCTCGACGTTCGGCTCCTTCAGGGCGGCGGCGAGCAGGCCCAGCAGACGCTTCAGTTGGCTCGTGTCCACTGTGGCCCCGACAGCCTTGGCAACGGCGGTGGTCCTGGTCTGCAGGTTCTGAAGACCGCGAAGTCCAAGGGCAACGGCAAGGTCGAATACACGATCCGCGTGCACAACCCGCTGAACTCGGCGGTCGACGACGTCCTGGTCAAGGACTTCTACCCGTCGGGTGCGAAGGACGTGACGGTGACGAGCAAGTCGCAAGGTTCGTTCAACGTCAACACGGGTGTCTGGAGTGTCGGCACGTTGCCGTCGAATGCCACGGCGACCCTCAAGATCGAGGCCAAGGTGAGCAAGAGCGCCAACAACGTGGCCTGTGTCGTGTCTGACCCGGGCGCTTCTAAGCCGGACCACGTCCAGCCGAACGACACGTTCGCTGACGACACCGACGGGTGCGACGACTCCAAGACGCACAAGAAGCACCACAAGCACCACAAGAAGCACAAGGGGCACCACAAGCACCCGAAGTCGGTGAACTCCGGCGCGAACAGCGGTGACCTCGGTGCCATGGCTGTGGCCGGGCTTCTGGCAGTCGCCGCCCTCGGCGGCACGGCCGGTCGGCGCCGCTTCCTCGCCTGATGACGACGCCTCGGCGGACGGGTCCCCGTCCGCCCAGGCCGTCGGCATCCCCTGAAGCCGAGGTCGAGTCGGAAGTCACGACCAGAGCGAAGATCAAGTCAAGGACCAGGTCGAGGGACAAGGCCGACGCCGACGCGGAATCGCCGGCTGAAGCTGGACTGTCGGCTGAGTCGCAGACCGACTCAACGGCCGAAGCAGCTGGCGTCTCGTGGGATGAATTCTTCGCAGACGTCAAGGATTGGCTGCAGTGGGCGCGTCGGCGGATCCTGCCATGGGTAGTTGCGCCGCTCAGCATGCTTTTGGTCTTCGTGATCGGCCTTGCGGCGACGTGGCTGCCCTCGATCCCCAGGGTTGTGACGTCGCCGGTCGGGCCGACCTTGGGCGCCATCGGCGAGCCACTGAGCATCGAAATTCCGTCGTTGAAGATCAAGGCGCGGGTCGTGCCGATCGAACTCACGAAGGACGATGTCCTCAATCCACCTGCCGACATCAGGGAGGTCGGATGGTGGAAACGCAGCGCACAGCCTGGAGCCACGAACGGCCAGACACTCATGACCGGGCACGCAGTGCACACCGGCGGTGGGGTGATGGACAACTTGGGCGACGTCCACCGCGGTGCGTCCGTGTTGATCAAGTCGAAGGACAAGACCGCGAGCTATCTGGTGCAGAAGGTGTTCGTCTGGTCGAAGGACGACGTGGCGGTGCACTCCGAGGATCTGTTCGATCCCACGTTCCATGAACGTCGTCTGGTGCTGGTGACGTGCGCAGACTGGGACGGCAAGGTTTGGGAAAGCAACGTCATCGTCTACGCCCAGCCGGCCTGACGGCTGGGCAAGGCTCAGGCGTCGAGTGCGCCGACGTGCGCCAGGAGTTGTTTGAGCAGTGATCCGCGTCCGCCCTCGAGGTCGTCGATGACCTCCGGCGCCAACGCTTCGGCAGGGGTGAGCCAGGTCAGCTCCAAGGCGTCTTGACGCGGGTTGCACTCGCCGCTGACGGGAACGACGTACACCAGGGCGACGGCGTGCTGGCGCGGGTCGTGCAAGGGAGTCACTCCCGGGAGCGGAAAGTATTCGGCGACCGTGACGGGGTTCGTCGATGTCGGAAGCCGGGGGAACGCGGTGGGGCCGAGATCCTTCTCGAGGTTCCGTATGAGCGCTTCGCGCACTGACTCACCGTGATATACGCGGCCAGAGACCAGCGTGCGCGTCAACTCTCCGGATGCGGATCCGCGGAGCAGGAGACCCACGTGGTCGATTCGCCCGAGCATGTCGATACGGACGGGAAGTGCTTCGACGTACAGGATCGGCACCCGAGAGCGGGTCTCGTCGAGCGCCAACTCTGAAAGCCACCCCGGATTCGGGTCAGGTGTGCGCAGCGACGGCATGGGGACATTCTGCCCGCGAACCTGCCGTTAGGCTGGGACCACACGACAGGGGAGCGCCGGGCGCATGCCAAGGCGCTGAGAGTGCGGAAGAGCCGCAGACCCTTGAACCTGCTCCGGTTAGCACCGGCGAAGGGAGTCAGGATGAATTCAGTTGGTAACGGACCGATTCTTCGGTACCGCACGATCGATCTCGTCACCATCGCCGTCCTCGGTGTCGCATTCGGCGCGATCTTCTGGGGATGGGACAAGGTGTATGAGCCGATTTCCACTGGCTTGACGGCCATCCATCCGCCAGCGGTTGGGCTGGTCGGCGGCGTGTGGCTGATCGCTGGCGTGGTCGGCGGACTCGTGGTTCGACGGCCCGGCGCTGCGCTTGTGACTGAGCTGGTCGCTGCATCGATGGAGCTCGTCTTGCCCGGCGGCAACCAATGGGGAGTCAGCGCCCTCAGTTCCGGCCTTTGGCAGGGCCTGGGGGTCGAGGTTGTGCTGGCCGTTCTGCTGTATCGCCGGTTCGGAGTGGTGATTGCTGCCCTCGGCGGCATGGCCGCGGCGACCTTCGAGTCGGTGTATGAGTGGGGGACGTACTGGACGGACTGGGGCTGGCCGTACAAGCTGCAGTACCTCGGTTTCTTCGCGGTCTCGGGCGCGGTGATTGCCGGCGTCGGCGGGTGGCTGCTGGTCCGCGCGCTGGGTCGGGCCGGCGTGCTCGACTCGTTTGGAGTCGGTAGGGACGTCACTGCATCCGTCTGAGCCCGGCTCGCTCCAGTTCGAAGACTTCAGCTGGACGCCACTGGGCCGCGCCAAGCCCACGCTCACCGAGCTGGGCTTCCGGGTTCGGCCGAGCGAGCGGGTGTTGCTCGTCGGGGCGAGCGGGTCCGGCAAGTCGACACTGCTGTATGCAGCGGCGGGTGCGCTGGGCACGACGCTCGCCGGTACGGCGACCGGATCGGTCCGAGTTGGCGGACGGATCGGCTTGCTCCTGCAGAACCCGTCGGACGCGATCGTCGCCGAGCACGTGGGTCGGGATGTGGCGTTCGGGCCCGAGAACGCGGGTCTCGGCCGCGATGAGATTTGGCGTCGGGTTGACGACGCGCTGGCGGCCGTGGGCCTTGACATGGACCATGGTCGGCTGACGTCCGCCCTCTCGGGAGGCGAGCAGCAGCGCCTGGCCCTCGCGGGGGCGCTGGCGACGGAGCCCGACCTCCTGCTGCTCGACGAGCCGACGTCAATGCTCGATGAGGTGACGGCTGAGCGCGTGCGGTCTGCCGTACTGGGCGCGTCTCAAGGCCGGACGCTGATCGTCGCGGAACACCGAATGGCACCGTGGCTCGCGCACATGGATCGAGTGGTCGCTCTTGACGCCGGAAAGATCGTTTTCGACGGCACGCCCGACGCATTTCGGGCCAACGCCCCGACGGATGAGCTGTGGATGCCCGGGCTGTCGGACCCCGCGCCACGGCCCGTGCCCGAGGAGTGGGTGCGTCCGACAGATCAGTTGGCCGTGCGCGCCGACGCGGTCAGCGTCACGTTGGTCTCGCCCGCGTTGCGCGGCACGCAGCGCACTGCGGCGCTGCACGATATGCAACTGCAATTGCAGCCGAGCGAGCTCGCCACGTTCGTTGGTCCGAGCGGCTCCGGGAAGTCAACCGTGTTAGGGGTGATGGGAGGCCTGATCCGACCTGCGTCAGGATCTGTCGTCCCACGTCTGGATCGGATGCGCTCCGGCCAGTTGGCGCGGGTCGTCGGTTGGCTTCCGCAAAATCCTGAGATCGGGTTCATGACCACCCGAGTCGGCGACGAGGTTGCATTGACCGCAGCTCGGCTCGGCGTTTCCGTCGACACCGACGGCCTTCTCGATCATTTCGGCCTGGCGCATCTGGCCGATGCGCACCCACTTCGGCTGTCTGGTGGCGAGCAGCGTCGGCTCGCCTTCATTGCCGGACTCGCGCACCGGCCGGCGGTCGTGCTGGCCGACGAGCCGACCGTGGGTCAGGATCGCCGTACGTGGGCGTCCGTGGTCGGATTCCTCCAGTGTGCCGCTGAGGCTGGCGCGACCGTGGGCGTCGCCACGCATGAGAGCAGCCTTCGCGCCGACGTGGTGCATCGAGTCGAGGCGGGTGTCGTGCTGTGAGACAGCACATCCTTTCGCTCAACCCGTTGGTTCTCCTCGCCTTCGGCCTGTTCAGTCTGCTGGGTTCGGTATGGGTGCGGGACGTGCCGACCGGTCTGATCGCGCTCTCTGCGTATGCCGTTGCCGGCCTGCTTTTCCTCCCCGGATGGCGTTACGCCTTGGGTTGCCTGGGCCTGGGACTCATCGCCGCCCTCACGGTCGTCTACTCGACGTGGCGGGGTGGGGGCCATCACGAGTGGGTGTCGTTAACGGCTGGCCTGCGGACGATCGTCTTGGCCGTTCCCGGCTCGATTGCTGCCGGATACATCGACCCGGCGCGCTTGGGCGACTACCTTGCCCAGTCGCTGCGGCTGCCCGGGCGTCCAGTCGCAGCGTTCACGGCGGCGATACAGCGCTTCGCCGATTTTCTGCACGTCTGGCAGGAGCTTGAGAGCGCCCGCCGGGTGCGCGGGCTCGGCCCGGATCGCAATCCAGTGCGCATCGTTGCGCACATGGCGTCGATGGCCTTCGGGCTCCTCGTGGAGGCGATGCGGGGAGCATCGCAAACGGCGATCGCAATGGATGCGCGCGGGTTCGCGTCGGCGCACCACCGAACCTGGGCCGAGCCGGCGTCGTGGAGCCGCGTCGATCGAATCGCGCTCGCCTTGGCGATCCTGCTGGGGCTTGTCCCTGCGGTCACACATGTGCTCGGCTAGGGTGCGATTCATGCGCGTTTTCGAGAGTCTCGACGAGTTCAAAGCCGCCAAGGGCGAACAGCTCGGGCCCAGCGATTGGGTCACCGTCACGCAGGAGCAGATCAACGGGTTCGCCGAATCAACCGGCGACCACCAATGGATCCACACTGACCCAGAACGAGCAAAGTCAGGACCGTTTGGCACCGCCATCGCGCACGGCTACCTGACTCTCTCGCTCTTGCCGAAACTCTCCCAGACGCTCTACGCAATCGAGGGGTTGAAACTAGGCGTCAACTACGGCGCCAACAAGATCCGATTCCCCGACCCGGTCCCCGTCAACTCCCGACTGAGGGCAACCGCGACGCTCAAGGAAACGACTGACATCTCGATCGGAACTCAAGCCGTCATCGAATTCGTGGTCGAGCGCGAAGGCGCGGAGAAGCCGGCCTGCATCGGCGAGGTCGTGTACGTGATGGCTGGTTGAACCGATGTCGCTCGACATCGACCGGATTGCCGAAATGGCCCTGGCGTTCCCCGAGGTGACCGAAGGAACGCGATGGGGAAACCGGACCTGGTTGGTGGCTGGCAAGGCGTTTGCATGGGAAAGACCTCTGACAAAGGCCGACATCCGGCGGTTTGGCGACGAGCGCATCCCCGACGAGCCGATCGTGGCCATCCGCACCGAGGACATGCAGGACAAGTCGGCCGTCCTGGCGGCCGATCCGCCGGGAGCGTTCGACATCCAACATTTCCGGGACTATCCGGCCTACCTCATCGAACTCGCCCATACGACAGAGCCAGGTGTTCGGGAGGCGCTGACCGACGGCTGGCTCGCCGTTGCTCCGTCGGGTCTGGCTCGCGAGTTTCTGGGCGGTGCCTGACACCCGCCCTTGCCGCGGGCTTGGTGCTCGCCGCCACATAGTCTTCTCACCATGGCCATCGAGTTGCGGACGCCCGCCCAGATCGAGGAGATGCGTCCGGCCGGCAAGTTCGTGGCGTCCGTGCTGACGGCGCTGATGGATGCAGCCGATGTGGGCGTCAACCTGCTCGACCTCGATGCCTTGGCTCACGACATGATCAAGGAGCGGGGCGCCGAGTCGTGCTACATCGATTACCACCCGTCCTTCGGTGCCATGCCGTTCGGCAAGGTGCTATGCACGTCCGTCAACGACGCGGTGCTGCACGGTTTGCCGTTCAACTACACACTTCGGGATGGCGATCTCGTCAGCTTCGACTTTGCCGCCGCAGTCGACGGATGGGTGAGTGACTCGGCGGTCAGCGTTGTCGTCGGCACGCCGCGTCAAGACGGGGGCGACGAAGACCTCCGTCTGATCGAGACCACACGCCGAGCGCTGGATGCGGCGATCGCGGTCGCCCGTCCGGGCAAGCGTCTCGGTGACATCTCGGCAGCGATCGGCGCGGTTGCCCGCGATGCCGGCTACTCGGTGAACACACAGTTCGGCGGACATGGCGTTGGGCGGACGATGCATGGCGATCCGCATGTTCCCAACGACGGTCGGGCCGGACGCGGCCTGCCGCTGCGTCCGGGTCTTGTCATTGCCATCGAACCGTGGCTGCTCGCTTCGACAGATGAGATCCGGATGGATCCGGACGGCTGGACGATCCGGAGCGCCGACGAGTCGCGCGGCGCGCACTCGGAGCACACGATTGCCGTCACCATCGACGAGCCGATCGTCTTGACTGCGCGAAAGTAGTCGCGAACCGATCGCAGCCGCCTACCGCGGCACGGCCAGCATCGTCGGCTCGAGGCGCCCACGTAGATGGACCTCGTGGAGCGGCTCCCAGTGGGTGGCTTCATCCGGGGACGCCGCCGTGACGGCTCGCATGGCCGCCACGACTCGCCCGTCGACCTTCTTGGCTTCTTCGGTGAGACGTGCGGCCTCGTTCACCGGGTCGCCGATCACGGTGTATTCGAAGCGGTCCTCGGCACCGACGTTGCCGGCAACGGCTTGACCGGCTGAAACTCCGATCCCAGACACGGCCTCCGGCACCTCCTTCGCCAAGCGAGCCGCCATGACGCGTGCCGCCGCCAACGCGCGACCCGGCGCATCGGGATGGTCTTCGGGCGCGCCGAAGATGGCCAAGGCCGCATCACCCTCGAACTTGTTGACGAAGCCGTCGTGTGCGTGCACCTCGGCCACAACGACGGCGAAGAACCGATTGAGCAGGTCGACGACCTCAGTCGGCGGGCGTTCGGCTGCGATCGTCGTCGAGCCCACGAGGTCGATGAACAGAACGGCGACGTCGCGAACTTCGCCACCGAGGTCGAGTTGCTTCTCCAAGGCTGCTTTGGCGACGTTCTCGCCCACATGCCGACCGAACAGGTCACGGATGCGCTGGCGTTCCCGAACGTCGTGCACCATCCGGTTGAACCCGATCTGAAGCAGGCCGAGTTCGGTGCCGTCGAACACGATGACCTCAGTGTCGAGATGGCCGTTCTGCACGCGTCGCATCGCGTCTGTCACCGAGTGGATGGGCGCCACCATGGCGCGGGTGTTGAACCAGGTCAGGAGGAAGCCGACAACGAGGGTCGTACCGCCGAGGACGAGTATCGCGCGAGCAAGTTGGGCCTGGTTGATCCCACCGACCACGATCTCGAACAGAGCGATGATCATCAGCCCGGCCACCGGAAGGACTCCCCAGGCGCCGATGAGCAGGGACCGCATCGTGATGCCGACGCCGGTCGCCTTGCGCGGCGGGGACGATGCCAATGCACGGGCAGCGACGGGCCGCAGGGCAAATTCGGTGACCAGATACGTGTTGGCGCACACGACGATGCCGGCGAATGCAATGGTGAAACCGACCTGCCAGAACAGGTCCGAATGGACGCGGGTGTACATGAAGGTGGTGAAGATCGTCCCGCCGGCCCAGAGGGCTCCGGACACGACCGTCAACTTCCAGGGGACTCGCAATGTCGAGATTCGCTCGGCGCGTGTCGCCTGCCGACCCTCCCGAGACCAACGCAGCGAGCGCATGATCCAGGACGTGCCCCAGATCGAGCCGACGATGAACGCGAGAATCCCGTAGACCGGAGCCCAGACGAAGTTCACCATCTTCAACTCTGGCGTCAGGAGCGGACGTCCGGGGATGACGAACAGCAGGAGCGCGGTCGAAAGAACGGAGCCGATCGTGTTTGCGAACACCACGAGCGACGTCAAGAGCAGTTGAACCCGCCAGCGCAGGCGGCGTCCCTGTTCCTCACCCGAGCCGAGAAGCCAGGACCCAAGCGGGTTGCGAAGACGGGGCGCCATCGTCGCTCCTCTCCACACGCGTCAAGCGGGGTCTGAACCGGGCCGGATCGAGCGTACTGCCGGGTCCGGTGGTCAGGGAGCCATGGCCGGGTGACGAGCGAATCCACCAACGGCTTGCTCGACTTGGGCGAGCAGCGCGAACAGAGGGCCGTCCTCGCCGGGTCGGCCGGCCAGCATCACACCGATCGGCAGACATGCTGACGTGTCGGGCAGTTGGTCGTCCGATGCATCCGTCCAATACAACGGCAGGTTCGCAGCCGGTACGCCCGCCATGTTGAGGACGGCCGTGAACGGCGTGAACTTGAGTTCACGACGGTGGATCTCGGCAGGGTCGTCCGGCTCGGTGAACCACGTCGTGGGCTGCGGCGGGAGTGCCAGCGTGGGGGTGAGCCATGCGTCGTACTCCTGCATTTCCACCAGCACCTGGCGGGTGCCCAACTCCAAGAACTGGATGGCCCGCGCGAGTTCGACGGCTGTGCCCGATTGCCCGCGCTCAAGCCAGTACCGGGTCGTGGGACGGAGGAGCGGCAGAAACTCCTCCGGCACCGGCGCTGCGGCCATGCCGCTCGACCAGATGACGTTGAACATCGGCTCCAAGTCGGGCGGGAATGGGTTTGCGACATCGACCAATTCGTGGCCCAGGTCGACCAACAGATCGGTTGCTGCCTGCCACGCTGCGATGGCCGGCGCTGATGGCTCGATACCCGGCAGGTAGGGCGTCGCCCATCGCGCGATCCGCAGACTGCCCGGGACACGGCGGCACCACTCGACGAAGGGGACAGCCGGTTCGGGGAGCGGACGAAGGTCGCCCGGCATCGGATGCGCCATCGCGTCGAGAAGCGAAGCCGCGTCCCGCACCGAACGCGCGATCGTGCCGTCTCCAGCCAAGCCGGTCCAGTCGCTTCCGATCGGTCCGGGGCTCACCCGCCCGCGGCTCGGCTTGAACCCGACGACTCCGCAGCAGCTCGACGGGATCCGGATGGACCCACCGCCGTCGCTACCCGGCGCCAGAGGCACCATGCCTGCGGCCACGGCGGCTGCGGCACCCCCGCTCGAGCCGCCGGCGTTGCGAGTGGGATCCCAGGGCGTCAGCGCCGGACCGATGACATCGTTGTCGGTGAACGAACTCAGACCGAACTCCGGTGTGTTGGTCTTGCCGAGGCTGATGAATCCGGCCCGCTCCACGAGGGTGACGACGTGCGCATCGACGTCGCCGACAATCGACGCCATTCCGTCAGGGAGGGCTTCGGTCAGCAATCGAGAGCCCATCGACGTACGAACACCCGCGGTCATGGTGAGGTCCTTGAATGCCGTTGGGACCCCGCAGAAGGCGGGTGCCTCGCCGGACTCCAGCAGTGAGTCGGCGGCGGCTGCCCGTGCCAGAGCACGCTCAGGAGTGACCGTGATGAACGCGCCGAGCGACCGGTTCAGTGACTCGATCCGATCCAGGTGGTGCGTGACCAATTCGACCGACGACAACTCGCGTCTGCGCAGAAGATCTGCCTGTTCGGTTGCGTCCAGCCAGTGCAGGTCGGTCACCCGCAGAAGCGTAGCGAGACGGCGTCCCGCGGAATATGATCCGCGTGGACATCTAGCGAACCTGGAGCACCATGAGCCCGAAGATTCCGAACCCCCTCCACTTGCAGTGGTACGAGCATCCGTCGCTACTGCTGCAGTTGTCGAGTCTGTCGTCGGCGCGAGACGATCTGCGCGAGAAGAACCTGTTCGAGCACGACGACATCCGGCCGGACAAGGATCTTGGGGATGCCCCCGAAGAGGCGGTTCGCGCGCGGATGTCGGACGGCACCTTCAACGACCTCGGATGTCCACACATGGGCGCGAAGGGCACGGGTTTTGGGCGGAACGTCCCGCTTGAGAAGACGGTCGTCGACCGCAAGAGGTTGCTCACGCCTGATCCGCGCGTCATCAGTCGGACGCTGATGGCCCGCGACACCTTCAAGCCAGCCGGCATCCTGAACGCCCTCGGCGCGGCGTGGTTGCAGTTCGAGAATCACAACTGGTTCTTCCACGGCAACGGCGTCGCCGACCGTGTCATCAACATCCCCTTGCAGGACGGCGATGACTTCCCCGAAGACCCCATGCGCATCCGCGAAACCATTCCGATGTCGGGCGAGATCCAAGACGGTTGCCCGGCGCCGGTTTTCGGCAACGTCGAGACGCACTGGTGGGACGGCTCGCAGGTGTACGGCAGCGGTGTCGAGAAGCAGACCCAGATCCGGACGTTCGTCGACGGCAAGATCAAGGTCGACGACAACGGCCGCCTGCCGACCAGCGACATCCCTGGTGTCGATTTGACCGGTATGCAGGAGAACTGGTGGGTGGGTCCCGGGCTGCTTCACACGCTTTTCGCGCGAGAGCACAACACGGTCGTCGAGGCGATCAAGAAGGAGCACCCGAGCTTCAGCGACGACCGCCTGTTCGAACTCGGCGTACTCGTGGTTTCGGCGCTGATCGCAAAGATCCACACGGTGGAGTGGACGACCTGCGTGCTCCGGCACCCGGCGCTCCAAATTGGCATGAACGCCAATTGGTATGGCGCGCTCGGCGAGCGGTTCAAGGGCCGGATCGGCCGGATCGGCGACAGCGAAACCCTGTCCGGCATCATCGGCTCGCCGACCGATCACCACGCCGCGCCGTTCTCTTTGACCGAGGAATTCGTGGCTGTCTATCGGATGCACCCGCTGCTTCCCGACGACTGGTCGTTCTACTCGTTGGAAAGCGGTGAGCTCCTCAAGGAGGCCTACTTCACCGAAATACAGGGCAGGTACACGCGCGACTTCATGGACAGCATGACTATGGGTGACCAGTGGTACTCGATCGGCAAGGCCAGCGCGGGTGCAGTGTGCTTGCACAATTACCCGAATTCGCTGCGCAACCTCACTCGTGTCGACGGGCAGGTCACAGACCTTGCGACGCTCGACATCGTCCGCGACCGGGAGCGTGGCGTTCCCCGCTACAACGACTTCCGCGAGGCGCTCCGCATGCCGCGGCGCAAGCGCATCGAGGACATCACGCCGAACAAGCAGTGGGCCAAGGAAATCGGCGAGGTCTACAACGGCGACGTCGACGCGGTCGACCTGCAGATCGGCATGCAAGCCGAACAGCCCCCGAAGGGATTCGGGTTCTCCGACACGGCATTCCGGATCTTCATCCTGATGGCCTCGCGTCGTCTGAAGAGCGACCGGTTCTTCACGAAGGACTTCCGGCCCGACGTGTATACGCAGGTCGGCTTCGACTGGGTCAATCACACGTCCATGAAGGACGTTCTCCTGCGCCACTATCCAGAACTCGAGCCAGTGATCGGCGACGTGGAGCGGGTCTTCGCGCCGTGGCATGAACTGGGTGCCACCGAGCCGGGCAAGAAGCCGAGGATCGTGCGGGCAGCCGACTCGGTCAAGTCGTACCTTCCGTGGTGAATCGTTCGACTGGCTCGGGGACCGAAGGTGGTTTCAAGCACGCCGGGGTCGTCGACGGGGTCCGGTTCACCGCACAAGTAGGGCTGCCGAACGTCCTGCAGGGCCTGTTCAAGAAGCGTCCGCTGGTGACCGCTGCTGCATCGGCGGCGCGGATCGACGCGCTGGGGCACATGCTCGTCGCGGGCATGGTCGAGCGATATGGGCCCGGACCGTTCTACGTCCGTGTGGGTGCTGAAGAGGCGCTTCTCCTCCACGATCCGGACGACATCGAGTTCGTCCTCAGCCAGTCGCCCGATCCCTTTGCTTCCGATCCGGAGGCCAAGACGAAGGGCATGTCGGCATTCCAGCCGGACGCCTTGACGCTCTCGCGCGGAGACCTCTGGCGTAACCGTCGCGACTTCGCCGAGTACGTCCTGGCGACCGGCAAGCCGCTGCATCCGCTGGCCCAGACGTTCGTCGCGGTGGTGGATGCGGAGGCATCCGCGCTCGCCCGCCGCGAAGCGTTCGACTTCGGCGACCTCAACGCTTCGTTCCAGCGAATCACTCGGCGAGTGGTCTTCGGCGAGGCCGCCGCGGACGACGAAGAGCTCACGTCGATGCTCGGCGCACTCATGGCCGCCGCGAACCGCACACCCGGCAAGCCGGCGCCGGGGTACGTGGACTTTCTCGCCAAGATCCAGACCTATGTCGACGAACCCGACGGCCAGAGCCTCGTCGGCAGATTCGCGGATTCTCCGCACGCCGGCTCGACGCATCCTGCCGGCCAGGCGATCCATTGGCTTTTTGCCATGGGCGACACCCTGCCCATGAACCTGATCCGGACGCTGGCACTGCTGGCCACCCATCCGGAGCAACTTCACGAAGTGCGCGCCGAGCTTGCCGAGATCGACTTGGATGACGCGTCGCAACTGGCGGGACTCGGCTACCTCGGAGGCTGCATCCTCGACACGATGCGGCTGTGGCCGACCACTCCACTCTTCGGCCGGGTGACCACTCGAGACGTCACGTTTCCCGGCGACCGCGTACTCAAGGCGAACACCCAGGTGCTCATCGACAACGCGTTCAACCACCGCAACGGCGCACGCATCGCCTATGCCGACCGTTTCGCGCCGGGCGAATGGTCAAGTGGCGACGCCGGCGAGAGTTGGCTGTTCAACTTCTTCAGCCACGGCCCGCAGGGCTGCCCGGGCGCCGGCCTGTCGATCTTCCTCGGCCAGGCGTTCCTCGCAAAGCTCCTCGCCGTGCGAACGCCCATCAGCAGCGTCGAACTCAAGCCCGGCGGCCCCCTTCCGCACAGCCTGGATGTGTTCGGCCTGCGAATCAGCCTGCGGAACCGCTGAATTCGCCCAGATTCTGGGGCCGATCGGGAATTTGGCCGCTCGTGCGAAAGTTGATACGTTCAGACTCAATTCATCTGAGTCCCCAAACGCAGTTTGCCCGCTAACCCGCACAGGAGGAACCCCCATGGCACGCGCCGTCGGAATCGATCTCGGCACGACCAACTCCGTCGTTGCCGTTCTTGAAGGTGGCGAACCCACCGTCATCGCCAACGCCGAAGGCTCCCGCACGACCCCATCGGTCGTCGCGTTCGCCAAAGACGGCGAAGTTCTGGCTGGCGAGGTGGCCAAGCGCCAAGGTGTCACCAATGTCGATCGCACCGTTCGTTCGGTCAAGCGCCACATGGGCACCGACTGGGGCATCGACGTCGATGGCAAGAAGTTCAATGCGCAGCAGATCAGCGCGTTCATCTTGCAAAAGCTCAAGCGTGACGCCGAGTCGTACCTCGGCGAGACCGTGACCGACGCAGTCATCACGGTTCCCGCATACTTCAACGACCACCAGCGCCAGGCCACCAAGGAGGCCGGCGAGATCGCAGGCCTCAACGTCCTGCGCATCATCAACGAGCCCACTGCGGCCGCGCTCGCGTACGGCCTGGACAAGGGCGAAGACCAGACGATTCTCGTCTTCGACCTCGGCGGCGGCACCTTCGACGTGTCGCTCCTGGAGATCGGTGACGGCGTGATCGAGGTCAAGGCCACGAGCGGCGACAACCATCTCGGTGGCGACGATTGGGACGACAAGATCGTCGACTGGATCGTTTCCCGCTTCAAGGCCAACACCGGGCTCGACCTGACCAAGGACAAGATGGCCATGCCGCGCGTACGCGAAGCTGCCGAGCGCGCAAAGATCGAACTCTCGTCGAGCTCGTCTACGTCGATCAACCTGCCGTACATCACGGTGGACGCCGAGAAGAACCCGGTGTTCCTCGATGAGACGCTGTCGCGCTCTGAGTTCGAAAAGCTTACGGCCGACCTGCTCGAGCGCACCAAGGCGCCGTTCCAGAACGTCATCAAGGACGCCGGCATCAGCCTCTCCGACATCCACCATGTGGTGCTCGTGGGCGGCTCGACTCGTATGCCGGCTGTCGCCGAACTGGTGCGCACGCTCACCAACAAGGAGCCCAACAAGGGCGTCAACCCTGACGAGGTCGTGGCCGTTGGCGCGAGCCTGCAGGCCGGCGTGCTCAAGGGTGAGGTCAAGGATGTTCTGCTGCTCGACGTCACTCCGCTGAGCCTCGGCATCGAGACCAAGGGCGGCGTCATGACCAAGCTCATCGAGCGCAACACAACCATCCCGACCAAGCGGTCCGAGGTGTTCACGACGGCCGACGACAACCAGCCGTCCGTCGCGATCCAGGTGTACCAAGGCGAGCGCGAGATGGCCGCGGGCAACCAGCTGCTGGCCACGTTCGAGCTCACCGGGTTGCCGCCGGCCCCGCGTGGCGTCCCACAGATCGAGGTCACCTTCGACATCGACGCCAACGGCATCGTCAACGTCTCCGCCAAGGATCGCGGTACCGGCAAGGAGCAGTCGATGACCATCACCGGTGGCTCGGCGCTCAGCAAGGAAGACATCGACCGCATGGTCAAGGATGCCGAGCAGTACGCCGAGGAAGACCGCAAGCGTCGCGAGGCTGTCGAAACCCGCAACCAGGCCGAAACGCTGGCACACACGACCGAGCGGTTCCTCGCCGAGAACGGCGACAAGGTCGGTGAAGACCTCAGGGCAGAGGTCCAGGCCGATGTCGACGCGCTCAACGAGGCACTAAAGGGCGACGACACCGAAGCCATTGAGGCGGCGGCCGTCAAGCTCGGCGAGACCAGCCAGAAGATGGGCCAGGCGATGTACGAGGCAGCTGCGGCTGAGGCTGCTGCAGCCAGTGCCGGCGAGGCAGACTCCGCTGGCGACGGCGGCGCGGCAGACGAGGGCGACGAGGTCGTCGACGCTGAGATCGTCGACGACGAAGGCGACAAGTGACCAAGGGCGAAACGCCAGAACCCGATGATCGAGTAGACGCCGAAGGCGTCGTATCGAGATCAGCGGACGATGGTCTCGATACGCCGGCCCCTTCGGAGCCGGCTACTCGACCAGCGGACAACGCCGGCCCAGCGGACGAAGCCGACCTCGCGAGCGAGCTCGCGGATCGGACGGCCGACCTGCAACGCCTTCAGGCCGAGTACATCAACTACCGCAAGCGAGTCGAGCGCGACCGAGCGCTCGCCCGAACGGCTGGTGAAGTAGGGGTGCTGCGCTCTCTGCTGACGGTGCTCGACGACATCGGCAGGGCCGAGGAGCATGGTGAGCTCGACGGCGGGTTCAAGGCCGTGGCTGACGCGCTGCGGCAGGCGGTCAAGGTTCACCGCCTGGAGGCGTTCGGCGCCCCGGGCGAAGCTTTCGACCCGCGCTTGCACGACGCCTTGTTCCACGCCGGCGAGTCGGCCGACGTCGAGGTGACCACCATCGACTCGGTCATCCGCAGTGGATACCGGGTCGGCGATGAGGTCATCCGGCACGCCCAAGTAGGCGTGATTGATTCCGCTACATCGGATTCAGCGAAGGGTGAGGAAGAGCCAGAGCCACCGGCGGTCGAGTAGCGCGAAGCGCGTATCGAGACCAAGTGATCTCGATACACCGCCTTCGGCGGCACTCGATCACCGATAGTGAGGAAAGGAGGTTGTCGTGAACAGCGATTGGACGAGCAAGGATTTCTACAAGATCCTCGGCGTCTCGAAGTCGGCGTCCCAAGCTGACATCAAGAAGGCCTATCGCAAGTTGGCCCGCGACAACCATCCCGACTCCAACCCGGGCAACAAAGCGGCCGAAGATCGGTTCAAGGACATCTCGGAGGCCTACTCCGTGTTGTCGAACGAGAAGCGGCGCAAGGAGTACGACGAGCAACGCACGCTGTTCAGCCAGTTCGGCTCACGCATGGGCGGCGGCTACGGTGGCGGCTTCCAGCCAGGCGGCTTCGGCGGTTTCAGTTCCGGCGAGGGTGCCGAATTCGACATTGGCGATCTCCTGGGCGGCATCTTCGGCGGCCGGGGCCGTGGCCGCCGCCAACCGCAGGGACGCCGCGGGGACGACGTCGAAACCGAAGCCAGCATCACCTTCCAGCAGGCCGTCGAGGGAGCAACCCTCCCGCTTCGTATGACGAGCGATGAGGCGTGCACCACGTGTCATGGCACGGGCGCCAAGCCCGGCACCGTGCCCAAGGTGTGCGACAAATGCCAAGGCTCCGGCATGATCACCGGCACGTCGGGCGGCGTGTTCGCCATGACCGAGCCGTGCGACAAGTGCCGCGGACGCGGCATGGTCGTCGAGAACCCGTGCCCGACCTGTCACGGTTCTGGTCGCGCGCCGTCGAGCCGGACCCTGCAGGTTCGGGTTCCCGCAGGCGTCAAGGATGGTCAGCGCATCCGGCTCAAGGGCAAGGGCGGCCGCGGCGACGGCGGTGCCCCAGACGGCGACCTGTACCTCATCGTCCACGTGGCGAAGCATCCGGTCTTCGGCCGCAAGGGTGAGCACCTGACGGTCACCGTTCCGGTGGCCTACGACGAGGCCGCACTCGGCGCCGAAATCCAAGTGCCCACACTCGATGGCCCGTCGGTCAAGATTCGCATCCCTGCTGGGACACCGAGTGGCCGCACATTCCGTGCCCGCGGCAAGGGCGCCCCGACCAAATCGGGAGGTCATGGCGATCTGCTGGTCACCATTGACGTCCAGGTACCGAAGCAACTCGACGACGAAGCACGCGCGGCCGTCGAGGCTCTTCGGGCTGCGCGGGGCAGCGCCGACCCGCGGGCCACACTGTTTGAGGAGGCCAAGCCATGACGACGCGCAAATCTTCGTTCAGCGGACCCGAACCTGATGCCCGGGTCTTCGTGATCAGCGTGGCGGCAGAGCTGTCTGGCCTGCACCCGCAGACCTTGCGCACGTATGACCGCCTGGGCATCGTCCAAGCCGGCCGAACGGGCGGTGGCGGACGTCGGTACTCAATGCACGACATCGAGCTGCTACGCCAAGTCGCGCGGCTGACGGCCGAAGGACTCGGGCTCGAGGGCGTCCGACGCGTCATCGAACTCGAGACCCAGGTTGACGCATTGCGCCGCAAGGTGAGCGAGTTGCAGGCCGAGCTGGACGCCACCCGCCGCGCAATTGGCACGGTTCAGAATCTGCCGGCGTTGGCCGCCGATGCGAACGTGATGATCTGGAAGCGGCCGAGGCGTTAGCCTCGGCGCCAGAGCGCGCAGGCCGCGAGCGCGTGTTTGACGCCGCAGGTCTCCCCAGCCGTGGTGGGATGTTCACATGCGGGTGGTTGCGATCGCAGTGCTTGTGTCGGCACTCGCGGCGTGCGGGCACGATGGCGAATCGGCCAAGCCGTCGCCCACCGCCAAAGCGACGTTGCCTAGCGTCAGCGGCGGCACAGTGATGACCAAGGCCCTCACGATCGCACACTGCGCTCATAGCAGCACCGGCGTGTGGTCAGCCAGCGGACGACTTCACAACCCGACGAAGAAGAAGCTTTCGGTCGACGTCATCGTGCACGTCGGCCCACCCAACGGCAGCCCGTCGACGGCTCATGTGAAGCGGGTCAGCAACATCGGGCCCGACAAGACCGTCCCGTGGGCAATCGCCGTGGTCGAGACGAACTACCCTGCCGGCCCCTGCCAGATTCAGGTTCGCGTCGCGAAGAAGTAGCGCATCACACCAAGCCGCGTTCGGGCCGGCTCGGAGGGCGGTCGCCCATGATGCTCGCGGTCATGTCGAGCACCCGGCGAGTGGCGATGACATCGTGCGTCCGGAACACTGCGCATCCGGCCGCGGCCGCGAGCGCGGTGGCAGCAAGTGTGCCCTCCAAACGGTCGTCCGGCGGGAGATCGAGGGTTTCCCCGACGAAGTCCTTGCGGGACAACGCCATGAGGACTGGCCACCCGGAAGAGACGAGTTCGGATGACCTGCGTACGAGCTCCAGTCCATGCCAGGTGTTCTTGCCGAAATCGTGTGTGGGATCGATGAGGATGCCCGCGCGAGGAACGCCGCGCGCCACGGCTTCCTCGGCCAGGCGCGTTGTGCCGTCCAGCACGGCCGCCACGACGTCGTCGTAGGTCACCCGATGGGGGCGCGTGCGCGGTTCGGCTCCGCCGGTGTGGGAGCAGACGTAGCCGGCGCCAGCCGACGCGGCAGCGTCCAGGATCGTCGGCTCGGCACCGGCCCAGGTGTCGTTCACGATGTCGGCTCCGGCGGCCAGATTCCGCTCGGCGACCTCGGCGCGCCACGTGTCGATGCTCAGGACTGCGTCCGGGAACTCCTCTCTGATGAGTTCGACGAACGGCACCGTCCGGCGAACCTCCTCGGCTGCGTCGACCTCGATGCCGGGTCCGGCGCGCACGCCGCCGATGTCGATGATGTCGGCGCCGTCGGCAACTGCCTGGCGAACCGCGTGGAGCGCCGCGTCGGGCGCAAATGTCGCGCCTTGGTCGTAGAAGGAGTCGGGCGTGCGATTGATGATGGCCATGACGAGGGCGCGATCGCGCACGATTCGTCGTCCTCGAAAGGTCAGGTCGACGGGCATGTCGGCACGCTATCTGACGGCAAAGTTGAGGGGAATAGACTCAACTTTGGTCAGGTTGAGATTTACGACCGTTATCTTCGGCCCCAAGAGATCTGCCCCAAAGCTGCACAGGAGATTTTGCCCGCATGACACTCGATCTTTCGATCTTCACCACACGAAGCCAGCAGGCATTGGCCGCTGCCATCCAGACGGCGGCCGCGGCAGGCAATCCGGCGGTGGAGCCGCTCCACCTGCTCGACGCACTGCTGTCGCAGCCGGGTGGGACTGCCGCGCCTCTGTTGGCT
>Ga0081455_10000274_pt1 | contig 68116 bp, 96 predicted proteins | sample TabmetS3T2R1_FD_70207 | JGI IMG/M metagenome (GOLD analysis project Ga0081455, IMG submission 70207) | Tabebuia heterophylla rhizosphere microbial communities from the University of Puerto Rico - S3T2R1 | ecosystem: Host-associated > Plants > Roots > Rhizosphere ...
GATCCCGTTCATCGCCTCGCATTTCGCCCCGCCGGAGCCGGCGCCGCTGGCGCCGGAGCTCGACCCGGCGATGCTGCTCCCGAGCGACGTCGACGACGACCGCGACGACATCGCGGAGGGCGACCGCGTCGTCCTGATCGTCGAGGACGACGCCGACCTCGCGAGGACGGAGCTCGAGATCGCGCGGGACCGCGGCTTCAAGGGGATCGTCGCGCTCCGGGGTGACTCGGGTCTCGCGCTCGCGCACGAGTTCAAGCCCGACGCGATCATCCTCGACATGAAGCTGCCGGTCATGGACGGGTGGACCGTCCTCGACCACCTGAAGCACCATCCGGAGACGCGGCACATCCCCGTCCACATCGTCTCCGGCGGGGACGGCCGCACCAGCGCGCTCCGGGCCGGGGCGGTCGCGTTTCTCGAGAAGCCGGTGTCGAAGGAAGGGCTCGTCGCGGCCTTCGGCGACATCGAGACGTTCATCGCGCGGGGCGTCAAGAACCTGCTCGTGGTCGAGGACAAAGGCTGGGTTGAAGGTGAACCGCCCAAACCTTTCTTGCACGAGGTGCTCGTTCCGACACGCACAACACAGCTTCAGCGGCGGCTTGAAAAACTTCGTGATCACGAGTCTCGTAAGCGGCTACCTGATCCTGCGTGCAAGTCCCTGAAGGACAAAGCATTTCGCAATTGCCCGTTCAAGGGAATTTGCTGGGACGAAGTTGAAAACGCACAAAAGAAGGCGGCTCAGAGTATGCGTGAGCTTTCGGCACAAATCGACAGCCAACCTACCACGACGGAAAGAGTCGTCAAAGCTCTGCGCAAGAGGGAGATTTCAAAAAAAGGTGGGGTCTAAGAATCACCACTACCCCCCTACGGGGGGTAAGGGTTGATTCAATGCCCCGGTATTAGATCGCGAGGAGAGAATGGCCACAACACTCAGGAAGAAGAGGCCCACAGGCGAACTGAAAATTTCCACGCCCAGAGCACGGGCGCTGAAGTGGGCGGCCGACGCCGGGTTAGTCGTGCCTGGAGACATCCCCTTGGACGATGAACGCGTGCCTTTGAATTTCACGCGGCTCTCCTCCTCCGGGATAGGGGAGCTTCAGAGTCGTTATGCCGTTCGGCACGCCCACGCCGTCTACAATGCTGCGCTGATGGAGTCGGATATCCTGATGCTGAGGCGGGAATTGAAAATTGAGCAGGCCAAGTTTCGTGTGCGCCATCGGGGCATTCCCAAGAACGTCGTGGACGCGATGATGGAGGAGGACGAGGAGATTGCCACGCTGCTCGACAAGATCTCCGAGATCGAGATCAAGCTGGTTGTTTTGGAGGCGGTTGTCAAGACGTACGAGGGCATCCAGCGGGCCGCAAGCCGCGAGATCACGCGTCGGATAGGCGAACGCGCTCAGATTGACTGACGCCTGCCTATCCGTATCCGGTTGAGCCTCGATTCTGGAAAAAGGTTGAAAAGACTGAGACGTGTTGGATCTGGAAGACCGGGACAAATTCGGATGGGTATCCGCGATTTGCTCTGGGAGAGCAGCGGTAGACTGAGCTTGACAATAGTCCCAGGGATGGCTACGTTTCCTGGGATGCAGCACGCTCTCATACTCCGATCTCACAAGGGCTTCACCTGGCTCCCCTGGGCCTTCTCAGGTGCTTGCGTCTGCGGGGGATGGTCAACCACCCCCGGCCTGTGGGTGAGTCGCAGAGAGGCTCTCAGGGGCTACAGGAGGCACAAGGCGGCGGCAGCGTGATGGCGTACTACGACCGCAACGGCGATCTGATCTCGTCCGCGCAATGGGGTGTCTATTTTCAGGACAAGGACTACCAAGTGCTGCGCCAGGAGACAATCGAGCTTGGCGATGTTCAGGTGCTGATCTCCACCGTGTGGCTGGGCATGGATCACAATTTCAGTGGGGAAGGCCCGCCGTTGATCTTCGAGACGATGGTCTTCAACGAGGAGCAGCCGTGCTACCGCTGGGCGAGCGAGGAAGAGGCGCTCCAGGAGCACGAGAAGCTCGTGACCGAGATAAAATTGCTGGTCGAGGCGCTGTCATGATGACGACGGCCGTCGTGATCCTGTTCATCGTCGTGCTGCTTGCGTTCCTGGCGCTGGCGAGGTGGAGATGAGGCCCGTCAAGAAAGCGAAGCGCCGCCAGGCCCGACGCGAGGAGATCGGGCATCTCATGGATCCGCGCACGCAGAAGCGTTTTCAGAGAGACGCGGACAATGCGTTCATCGACATGGAGGAGCAAGTCCAGGAGCGCTTCGAGTACGCGGAGAGCATCCTGCAAGCTCAGAACAATGCAGTTTTGAAAATCGTGTACGAGCTAGTCGAGAACATGAAGCGTATGGCGGGCGAGCCGAGCTTCAGCTACCAGGGCGTGAAGGTGCCGGTTGACGAGCAGAAACTGCGCGATCTGCAGGAGAAGAATTTCACTTGGATTGCCGTCAGGTTGCTCGTCGCTTGCGCCGTGTGGGACATCCAGATTTCAGGGTTCAGGCTCCCTGAGCACGCTTGCGCCAAGTGCGGGAAGCGAGTACGACGCTAGAGAATGGACAAGAGACTGTCGTATCTGTAAATATGAGCGCACCAGGCGTTCGATAAAAAAAGGAGAGAGAGTGGTGGCAACTACCAAGAAAAGCACCGCGACGAAGACGGCGCTGAGCTTCACCGTCGAGATGGATTTCAGCAAGAGCACGAAAGGCACGCACGTCTTCTCGAACGAGAGCGACGGGGTACCGATCACGACACTGTACATCCAGCGCTCCGCGTTCCAGGGCGATCCGCCGGACAAGATCGCCGTCACCGTCGAAGAGGCTGCCGGGTGATCCCCGGTAGTCGTCTTCGAGGGCAGGCGCTGATCGAGTTCTTGCGTGGCTACGCCGATGAACTTGAACACGGGATACCGAAACGCAAGGAGATTTCGGCGGTCATACGCGAAGCTGCCACTGCTCTCGAAGAGTCCGAGCGGGCGTTTGAAAAGATGAAACTGACCTGCTCTGCCGCGTTGGAGCGGGAGACGGAGATGAGGGCAATCGCGGCCAACGCCGTGAAATCAGCGACAAGAGACGACGGATGAAAATCCCGGTAGCAAAGGCTAAACGCCGGGCTACGGAGCTTGCGGCCGATGAGGAGGCCATCGCTGCATATGATGCGGCGGTGGCCAAGAACGTCGTCCGTGGCCCGGCCCAGAAGAAGCCACGCCACGAGGTGCCGACCGGCGAAGTCGTGCAGATTCTCGCAGACGAGATTGAACTTTTGTATCAAGAAATGGGGGCCACGATCGATCGTGTAAATGCAGAAGATAAAGCCCTGACACTTTTTCGCAATGTGGCTATCTACCACGGTGCAGTTGCGGTCGAGCATGAAGTACCTCACTCCCTGTGTGAGAAGCACGGTGGATAAAAGTGCCTAGCGGGGTCTACGCACGTCCAGGGGCAGCGGAGCGGTTGGCACGACGTTTGATGCTGGTCGATGAATGTCTGATTTTCACAGGAGCCTGGGCGAAGAGCGACTACGGTTACATCTTTGGCTTGTTCGGCAAGTCGGTGCCTGCCCATCGACTTGCTTGGGTTCTTGCTGGCAAGCCGCTTGCGAAACACAAGGAGCTTCATCATAAGTGTGAAAATCCAAGATGCTGCAATCCTGATCATCTTGAGTTGACACACAGGGCTACGCATCGGAATTTACACCGACGATCTCATTGCCGAAAGGGTCATGCGATGAGCGGCAGCAACTTGATATTTGTGGGCAAGTCTGAAATTCGTAGGTGCCGTGCTTGTCATAATAGCCGTCAGGCTGAGTATAGGCGGCAGCGTCGATGACTCCTCGCGGCAAGCACAAGAAATATGCTCCCAAGATTTCAACGGAGCGTGACAGCGGCTGGATGGTCGCAGGTTTCGACACGAGCCAGTCCTGCCTGGCCGGTGCCGCTATCGCCTGGGATGCGACGATGCGCGTGTTCAAGGGGCCGGTTTTCACAATCGAGCGCTGGATGGGCGGCGAGGACTACATGTCCAGGATCCGCAAGTGCGGCTACTCGTTCGAGTTGATCCTCGATCTGAAGCACAAGCTGGGCGTGATCACGGACAGCGAGCATATTTTCATAGCGCAGGAGGAGCCGTGGCCGATGGGCATGGCCGGTGGATCGAATTTCACTTCGGGTTACCTCAAGCAGCAGGCCGAGATCTCCGGTGCGTTCCTGGCCGGGATGCTCAGGTTCGGCTACACGAACGTCGTGCAGATGAACTCGACGCGCTGGCGGCAGATCGTTGCCGCCGACCTGGGCATCACGATCCACCACAGCAAGTGGCGTGATCCGGTGTTGTGCAAGCAGTACAACTGCATCCCGCAGGACTCCGGAAAGTTCCGTTCCAAGCAGTGGGCGTTGGGCTATGCCCCGTTTTCAGAGAGATTTCATTTCAAAGTCCCCGATCTGCCCGACATCATCAAGAGCAAGCACGGCAACACACCCCGTCCCGACGGCTCGAAGGCCAAGGCGATCCAGCCTGCCGACGAGTACGACGCACTCGCGATCTGCTGGACGTTCTACAACGAGCTTCAGGAGTCGAAGCTGCTTTCTTGACCCAGGGACTATTTTCTGCTACAACAGGTGGCGAGATGAGGTACGTCATTCACGTAGCCGAGGAAAAAGGCGGGCCGTTCGAGACGTACGGGCCGTACGAGGACTATCCGACCGCGCATGCGGCGGGCATGGTCTACGCCCGGCAGGGCAAGGACGTGTCGCTCTACCCGGCCGACGAGGCGGCGATCTGCGATTTCTGCTCTTCCCCGCTCGTCGCGTGGAGCTACGACGTGGAGGATTTCAGAGTCGGCTCGACCGAGTGGGGATCGCGCGGCGGCTGGGCTGCGTGCGACGACTGCCACGACCTGATCGAGAAGGGTGACCCCAGGGCGCTGGCGCTGCACTCGCTGCGCACGTTTTTCACGACTAACTCGCAGATCCCAGACCAGCCGGAGGTGCGCTCCCATGTGTACGAGCACATTCGCACCGTGCACGGTGAGTTCTGGGCGCACAAGCGCAGCGTGAGGCACATATGATCGTGGGCAGCCAACTGTCTGTCGGCTTCGATGAGCTATCCGAAGGCGAGTGGAAAAGGCTGCTCTCCAAGCTGTCGTTTTCACTCGATGGTGACGTGGTTCACTGCTACCGGCGGCTCTTGACAAAGGGCGTTTACAAGCTTCCGCGTGGAGCGTGGAGCCTGTTGCCCAATCACATCGTCTACCACGACAAGCGCTCGTGCCCACCAGCCCCCGAGTACGATTTCACGCTCAAGCTGGACGACACCGACAAAGACCCCCGCTTTTCGGGCCAGTCGGATGCCGTAACCGCCATGTTCGAGCACGAGCAAGGGCTGTTGATCCGCCCGCCCGGCACGGGTAAGACGCAGATTGCGCTGGCCTTCGCTGCCAAGGTGAAAACGAAGACGCTCGTGCTCGTGCATACGGACGATATCCTGCGCCAGTGGGTGAGCGCAGTCGAAGAGGTGATGCCCGACGCGCCGGTCGGAGTGATCAGACAGCGTCAGTTTTCAATTGGGCACGTCACCATCGCGATGGTGCAGACGCTGAACAAGCGCTACATGCACAAGTCGCGCTCCTGGTGGCAGCAGTGGGGCTGCGTGATTGCCGACGAGGCGCATCATGTCTCCGCTCCCACCTGGGAGGCCGTGATGAACAGGTGCTACGCCAAGTACAGGTTCGGCTTCACGGCCAGCGAGACGCGGGCGGACGGCATGCATCCTACGATGAAATTCATCGTCGGCCCGGTCATCCACAAGATGAAATTCAGTTCGACCGTAAAGCTCACCGTCGAGCCGACGCAGACCGGCTTTCGCTATCTGTACCGGGGCCGCTGGGACTGGATGCCGCTGCTCGAAGCTCTGACCGCAGACGAGGGGCGCAACCGCAAGATAGCGGAGGTGATCGACCGTGAGATCGCGGACGGAAATTCTGTCCTCGTGCTTAGCAGACGAATTGGCCACCTTGGAAACATTGCTGGCTTTGTGCAAGCTGATGCTGAGATCCTCACTGGAAAACGTAGCCGAACTGATCGAAAGCGAATCCTTCGAGATTTCAGAGACGGACGGCTTAAGTGCCTTCTCGCTACGCAGCTTGCAGACGAAGCTCTCGACGTGCCAAGACTCAATCGAGTCGTGCTCACGTTCCCTGGCAAGCACGAGGGCCGGATTATCCAGCAGATCGGACGGGCGCTGAGAACGCATCCGTCCAAGAGCGATGCCAAGATCTACGACATGGTGGACGAGGTGGGCGTGCTGCGCCACCAGTACAGCCAGCGAGTGAAAACGTACAACACGAACAGGATCTCTGTCAACAGCCCGATCATGAGGAAGTTGAAATTGTGGCAGCGCTAAAGGATCTTCGTGGCCAGAAATTCAGTCGGCTCCTTGTGCTTGAGATGGTGCCGAGAGAAATGTGGCGTGAAAGAAGAGCCGAGTGGCTGTGTGGATGCGACTGCGGAAATCTGATTCATGTGCGTGGTGACGCATTGCAGTGCGGCGGGACTACAAACTGCGGCTGTTGGCGCAATGTTCGCCATGAGCATACGAGAGGGAGAAAGGCTTCCTCAACCTATAGAAGCTGGCGCATGATGATTCAACGATGTGAAAATCCTAGGGTCGAAAATTTTCGGAACTATGGTGGCCGTGGCATAACGGTTTGTAAACGGTGGCATAGGTTCGAGAATTTCCTAGCTGACATGGGGGTACGCCCTGAAGGCATGTCAATTGATCGCATCGATAACGATGGTGACTATGAGCCTGGCAACTGTCGCTGGGCTACTCGTCAGGAACAAGCCCGAAAAGAGGAGACGAAACTGTGGCGATGAAAAAGAAAGACGTGAAGGACGTGAAGAAGGCAGGCAAGAAGCGGGACGAGATCGCGCTGGAGACGGCGCGTCAACTCCGGGCGCTGGGCGAGCGTGTCACCGTGCTCGAACGTCGCCTGGACGATCTCGTGATCCTCGGAGACGTGAAGGAGGAGAAGCCGAATGCCAGCCAAAGCCCGGACACCCAGGTCTAACGTCGTGAAAACGGAGGCCGACGCTAAGGCGGCCCTCCTGAAGTATCGCGCGATCAAGGAAGACATCGCGGTGCGGATGGCAGCGGCCGGGATTCCTGACTTGGAAGAACAGGCCGACGAACTGAGGCAGAAGGCAACCGACTGGGCTGTGAAAAACGACAAGGACACGATCTCACTGGGCGGCAAGGTTTACGCGCGTCTGCGCCGGGACAAGTATGGCGGCACCTGGGTGGCGACGAGCGACGACCTAACGAGCGACACGCCGGTCAGCGTGGTTCCGCTACGCACGATCCTCTGGAACAAGTACGCGAAGAAGGGTGACAAGACGATGTTTAATGAAATCTGGCATCGTGTGTCTAGGCGGGCTGTCGATCCGGACAAGCTCGACCGTGCGGTTCAGGAAGGTGTGCTCACGGCCGACGAGATCTCTCCGGCGTTCTACGAGAAGGACAAGGCTCCTTTCCTGATCCTGTACGGAGACTGAAAATGCCGACGAAGAAGCATCGACCCAAGCTCAAGCCGTTGAAGAAGCGCAAGCCCGTCGAGCCGAACGTGCTGATCACCGGACGCAACAAGGTGCTTCCTCGTGAGATGAACTATTTCAAGCCCGTCCGCTACCGCAACCACCTGACGCTCGCAGAGATGGCTCGTGAAATTCCATGCGACCCATCCTGGCTCAGGAAGCTGGAGCGGGCGGGCCGCATCCCAATGGCTCAGCGCGTGCAGCGTGGAAAACTTTCGATTCGGCTCTGGTCGCCGGAGCAGCGCGACGAGATCAAGGAGATCATGGCCAGGCATCAGGTGGGAAGGCCGCCCAAGGAAAGATGAAAATGCCTACGAAGAAACACAGAATGGGCGAGGAGAAGACGATGAACGTGTCGGTTGTCGGGTTGAACTACCGCATGACCAGCACGACACAAGAACAGCTACAGGAACACACACCGATGCTCGTGGAGCTTGTGCGCGAACCTGAAAACAACCACGATGAGAATGCAATTGCCGTTCATCTGACGCGCTGGCGCAAGGACATGATGATTGGCTATCTGCCTCGCGATGTGGCTGCGAAGCTTGCCCCACTGCTCGATCACGGGGATGTGGAAATCACCTCCGTCTGGCTGAAAGACGTGGTGCCGGGAGGGTTTGGGGAGCTACTGATCAGCTTCCGCAGAAAAATTTCCTAAGAAGCCTTGACGTTTTCCTTCTAGGGGGCTACGCTGGGGGCCAGACAGGCTTTTCAGCCCGACCAGAATTCACTCAAGGAGACGGAAAAATGGCAACAATGCAGGAACTGCGTATCACGGCCAAGACTCTCGGAGTCCCGGCCGCGCAGATCCGGAAGGCGTCCACTTCGGCCGCGCTCTCGGATCTGATCAGCGAGAGGTTGAACGGTGGCGCGGCTCGCAAGCCCGTGACGAAGAAGGCTCCCGTGCGCAAGGCGACGACGCCGACGCGCAAGACTCGCACTCCGGCCAAGAAGGCGGCTGCTGTGAAAAAGAGCACGCCGACGCCCAAGGCATCGCCCAACGGCGACGCCGGTCGGCACGTCCTCGGCTCGATCAACTACAACGACATCGAGGGCTGGAACGCCCGGCCCGGCTCGATTCCTGATCTGATCATCAAGTCGCTGCGCAAGCACAAGGGCGACCGCGAGCGGGTTTTCAACGCGCTCGTGCCCGACATCTGGGACTACGTGGGCCGCAAGATGGCGGACGGCTCGAAGCGCACGCAGGCGTCGGCCGAGGACATGCTGCGCTACCGCATCTCGCGCACGGCCTGGGACTTCGCGATGAAAACGGGCCAGCACGAGAAGAGCACGAACCGCGCCACGTACGGTGAGGGCACGCGCAAGGCTCCGGCCAAGAAGGCCGCTCCTGCCTCCAGGAAGCCCGCGACGAAGAAGACGGCTCCGGCCCCCACCCGCAAGCGGGCGACGGCTCAGAAGCCCGTACAGCGCCGCACGCGGCGTGCTGTGAGCCGCACGACCCGGCCGGTTGCCAAGAAGAAGGCCCGGCGCTAGCACTGAGAGTGGGCGAGAGAGATCTCGCCCATTTTCAGGCTAGAATAGACCCAGGGTCAGATTTCCGACAGAGAGAAAGGAGAAAATGAAATGAGATGGGGACGTGTACTCTTCACATTTGCGCTTGGCTACGTCGGCTTCAAGATCGACGGCTGGGCAGGAACGTTTTCGTTTCTGCTTCTGTTCTTCCTCGGCTGCTTCCTGTTCTATTACATCTTTGAGCCGATCTACCGCGACTTTCAAGGTCTTTTCAGCCGGATCGGCGGCAACACGTACAACATCCACGTCAACGCCACGCCCGGCCAGGACGGCCATCCCGATGTCGAGGGCACGGCACGCAGGCATCCCGATCCCACGCGCCCCGACGACGAGGAGTGGGCCGGAGCAATTACCTATCGGCTGGAGAGAGGCAAGCGTTGACTTCCAGGCTCTGATCCTGTTTACTTCGCGAACTGGCAGGATCGTTTTTCACTCGTGGAAAGGATCGGATGTGGAGATCAAGGTCAATGTAGGTGAGACGACTCTGAAGGCAGTGGTCAGATTTGCGACGCCGCCGGACAGTGTTCCGACGTGGGAAGTCGGCAACAGTTCCGTGCTCGCTGTCTACCCGTCGGCAGACGGACTCTCCGCGACGTTCGATGTGCTCGCTCCCGGCGCGTCCAGCGTTGTGGTACACGCGGCCAAGGACACGGATGAAATTCTTCTCTCTGGACTCGTGACCGCGTTTGCAGGCGGTACGTACGTAGGTTCGGTCGAGTTTTCGACCGGTTAGAGCTTCCATCCGCCGGGGTAGGCACCAAGGGAGCCGCTCGCAAGGGCGGCTCTTCTTTTGAAAATTGCCCTTGACACGGCCCTGGACAGCTTGCTACAGTACCCTGTGACGCTGACAGGTAGCCCCATTGCCACCCTGTGAAGCCAAGCCGGAGAAGCCCATTCAACGGCGGCGGTGGAGGAATAGCTGCGAGAGAGGCGGGGCCAAAGAACGCAGACCGCCTGTCAGCGTCGAGTTTTCAAGCCCTCTCCGGGCCGCCCTAGCTCAACGGGTAGAGCGTCTCCGGCAAGTGTGGGGAAGGTTCCTGGTTCGATCCCAGGGGGCGGCCCGGAGAGTTTTCAACCCGACAAGAAGCGAGGAGAGATGAGCAGCAAGCAAGTGACGATTCAGGCCCGCCTGACGTTTTCACTCGTTAAGGGCAGGCCGGTCGATGCAGAGACGCTCTTGGATGCGTTTGCGGGCACGGTCGGCCAGCAGAACGGCGCACGCCGTCCGTTGAACGTCACGATGGGGTACGAGGAAGACCTGACGACTCCGGACATCGTGTACGAGTGCTATCTGGTCGAGGAGGTGGGCTGAAAATGTACCGCCCGATTGACATTCAGATCCAGCTTACGCCTGATGAGGCGAGGGCGCTGTGGGTGCTCGTGAAAAATGTGGAGAGCTTCGAGCCGCTGGCGACTGCGCTGAAGGATGCGCTTCAGCATTGCGCCGAGTGGGGCACGTATCCCGCCCCGTACCGGGCGCTTGTTGTGGGGGTGAAGTGAAAATGCATTCTCCCGCACCCTGGCATGCAGCGATCCAGGCATACAACGAGGCGATGGCGTTCTTGCACGGCCCGAATGCGAAGGATTATCTCGAAGCCTGGGAGGAAGATCGCACGGCGCGTTACGGCCCCGAGCTTGGCCAGCCGTCCGGTGTGGCAGGACGCCATCTCGTCTACGACATGGCACGTGCCGATCCGATTTTCATTACGGAGGATATGCTCCAGGTCGTGTACTCGGCAATGAAAGGGTTCGACTCCACGGAGGAGATCGGAGAAGACGACTTTTTCATCCCGGCCGGGTTTGCGTACTTGCCACAGCCGTTCTACTCGATCACGGTGGATAACAGGCGACTTGCCTGGCGGGCGGTTTCATGGCGAGTCGCTCGCATGTGGACGACGGGCGAGCCTGGGCTGGAGCAGAAGCTTCGTGAACGCTACGGCGAGCGAGAAGAAGGGATTTACAGCGAGGAAGAAGTTACCGAATTGGCCTCGCATGTGGATGAAGAATTTGTCGTTCGTGTCACGATGTGGGCACATCTGGACGACGAGGATGATTTTCCGATACCACCCGATATGGTCGAGACGATCAAGTCGATGAACACACCTTGGCTGATCTCGCACATGACGGCCATTCCATTTTCAGCGATCCCCGACATCCGCGAGCAGCGCGGAGAAGGCGATGCAAAAGCCGATTGGCTTACGTTTCTGCGCGTGCTGAACAGGGTGATGGCCGAGAAGATCATCGTCAAGGAGCGCCAGCAGGCTCCACGCCCGTACCGCCGGGAGGCACAGCGCAGGAACTGGCCGCCCAAGGACGTGATCGTGGTCGAGCTACGGCGCAGGACGACGAAAGGCGCGTACGATGAAAACTCCGGCCGCCACTACTCGCACCAGTGGATCGTGCAAGGCTTCTGGCGCAACCAATACTATCCGTCGATGAAAACGCACCGGCAGAAGTACATCGCGGAGTACGTGAAAGGCCCGAAGGACAAACCGCTGATCATCAAGGATCGTGTCTGGAACCTTGATAGATGAAAATCAAACCATCCCAAAGAGCGAGGTTTTGAAATGACGATTTGGGAAGCGAAGGAGTGGGCAAGGGAGATCCATCCCCGTCTTGTGGTTTTCAATCACTGGAGCGGGCGCTACTACGAGGTGCGCTATCCAAGCTCCACCGGTAAGCAAGTCGCCGTAGCTTACTCTCTGCCCGAGCTACACGGGATCCTGCAGGGGATTCAAGTCGGGAAGAAAATTTTCTTGACACCACGTCGGAAGACTGCTACTTTACCTGCATAGCACGGAAAACCCGACGAAAGGAAGCATCATGAACGACCAGCGTGACAAGCTTTGGGACGAGGTTCGGCAGCTTGTGCTCGACTCCGGCCCGCTCCCGCAGGAGATCGACGCCCGCATCGCGGAGCTTTCTGAGCAAGAGCACGTTGATTTCAGCGAGCAGCGCGAGGGTCTGATCGCAGACCTGATCATCGCTCGCTGCGCCGTGATCGTCTCGCAGTCTCCCGGCCCGATGCAGGGTGCTCCTCTGCACGTCGTCCTGGGCGCGGCTGCAGGCCAGGCTATGCAGCGTGAGCAGCAGGCGATCCAGGAGGCGTTCGGCCAGATCGTGAATTTCATCGAGACGCAAGCCGAGATCTCCGAGCTTCCGACAACCGACGAGTAGTACCCCCAACACACCGAGGGCGGGAGCGATCCCGCCCTCACCCGTTCCCGAGAAAGGATGAAAATGGAGACGAAGATCACCGGCCTGACGCCGCTCAACGTGAAGGCGCTGAGCGAGGTTTTCAGCGAGTCGGCCGCACACGGTGCGCTCGTGCTCACGGCGACGACGGCCACCTGGACGAACGACACCCCTCTGATGGCCATCTTCAAGCTCGACAAGGCGATGGCAGAGCTTTCCTGGAGAGGCCATCCGAGGCACTCTCTGCACGCCGTACGGCGCAAGCTGGTGAACCTGGCCAACTTGCCCGGAAAAACGGTCTGGTGAGCGATCCGCTCTACGAGGGTCTGCTCGCGGCCGTCGGGATCACCGTTTTCATTGCGGCGATCCTGGCGGCCGTTCTGGCCTTCATCAGTGAAAAGCGTCAGAAGAAACGCCGCCAGCGGGTCGAGGACGTGCTGGAACTAGCGCTGGAGAAAATCATCGGGGGAAAAATTTCGGGGTACGACCGCGAATGGGCATGGCGCACGCAGCAGCGGCTTTGGATGAAAAAGAGGGGGGAGTAAATGCCGGTGAAAAAAAGAACCGCTCTTAGGCTCAGGTTCGAGCAGGGATTTCAGCGTGGCGCTCCTGACGAGTGTTGGCCGTGGCTCAAAGCTCGAACGCTCAAGGGCTATGGTCGGATCTATGCCGGACGGCAAAGACTCGCCCATCAAATTTCATATGAGTTGTACGTTGGCTCGATTCCGTTCGGCCTGGAGATCGATCACAAATGCGAAAACAAGTGGTGCGTGAATCCAGCCCATCTGGAAGTGAAAACTAAAGGCGACCATACGAAGCGTCATGGCCCGCATCGACCGCGTTCTAGCCACTGTAAACGAGGCCATGCGCTGACGCCTGAAAGCCGTATCGAGTGGAGTACGGGAACCATGTGCCGGATCTGTCACAATGCTGGGAAGCGTGCTCGACGGAAAGGAATTACAGTCGAGGAGGAGCTATGCCTGTAAAGAACCCGATTCGCCCTGGGGATGGTGATCCTCGTCACGGAAGCGTCAATGGTTACACCAACCACGCATGCCGCTGTGATCTGTGCCGGGAAGCCAACACGGAGGCGCACCGGCTGTACATGGACGGCAATGAGGAGCAGAGAAAGCGGCACGCAGCGCGTGAAAACGCTGCGTATCATGACGGAAGGCGCTGAAATGCTCCACTCTGCGCCGTATACACGAGGAGACGAATGAAATGAGCAATCACCTGTATCGCTTGTCGGACGACCCCGAGCAGCGGCGAATTGAAATTCGCGAGCGCTATAAAGAGACACGCGAGAACGTGCGCAAGAAGATCTGGCAGAACCAGGAGGCAATCCGGCTTCGTGCTGAAAACCTTATGAACCGCTGGATCATCAAAGGGGAGATCGACCCCGACGAGGCGATGGCGGTCGCACGGGACAGCCGCAACCTTATCGAGGAGATCCAGCGCGAGGAGTACCCTGAAGAGTTTTTCAAGACGAGCGGGCGCAGGAAGTCTCTCACGCGCTGCCCGCACTGTGCCCGGCAGTACGCGTCGCGTACCGGGCTGGACGGCCACCTGCGCCGCATGCATCCCGAGCACGCTCCAAAGAAATCTTGACACTGCATTTTCCTTTTGCTACTGTGCCCGCATGACAAGCAAGCCCGAATGCAAGCGCCTGAGAGATCGAACTTACCGACAAGAGAGGATCAGGCAATGAAAAGACCGCTCAACTGGCGCAAGCGGACGTATCCCTGGACGCCGACGAAGAAGGACAAGACCGTCGTGCAGAGCTTCGCGGCGATTCGCTCCGGCATCCTGCCGATCCTGGAGCTAAACCTCCAGGGCAAGCCGGAGCTTGTCTACGTGGATACCCGCACCAAGGCCGGTCTGAAGCAGTACGAGGCCGCGCTGAAAAGGGGGGTGCAAAAGTCATGAGCACGATGATCTCCATCGACTGGGACTTTTTCATCCCCCACGGCATGTACGAGCGGGAGATCTACCTCCCGGCCGTCAAGGACACGCTGCACGGCTCGCTCGTTTTCGACTGGCAGATGTCCGAGTCGCGCTCTGCCGACTTCGAGCGGGCGCTGTGGGAGATCCGCGCGGCGAATTTCAAAACGTGGGGTCTGGACATCGAGGAGATGACCCGGCCGCCGCTTTCCAACCAGGATTTCATGACGGAACTGAGCATCAAGCTCAACGATGCCGTCGTGCCCGCCTGGAAGGCCGACTCCCACGCCTGGGGGTCGATCATCGCTCGCGATTACGCGAAGGTCTACGGCCCGCTCTCCGTTGTGAATTTTGATGCCCATCACGACCTGGGCTACCGTAATACCGGCCTGCCCGTGCTCGACGCTGAAAACGGGAACGTGCATTGCGACGACTGGGCCTGGATGGCGCTCGAAAAGGGTTGGATCTCGGATTACACCGTGGTCTACCCGGACTGGCTGGGCAAGGTCGAGTGGGAGGGCGTCAAGCGTCCGTGGCTCAAGCGGTTTTCAAAGCGCGTCCATATTCAGACGTGGAGCGAGTGGGTCATGACGAGCACGGAACTGGACGACCCAGAGGTCGGCTTCATCTGTCGCTCAAGCTCGTGGACGCCGCCGTGGCTCGACGGTGAGTTTGAAAACCTGTGCGACGAGTGGGGCTACGTGGAGTGTCTCGACTGCAACATGGGCACGGCGAACACGGATTACAACGTGTGTGAAAAGCGCGAGTGGGACTGGGCCGACGTGGACTCCCAGATCGAGGCTCGCAACGCCATGATCAAGCGCCTGGAAGAAATTCAAAATCAGGCTTGACACTTTCATCGGCCGGCTGCTACTGTACTGGGCATGAGCACTTCCGACAACGAAAGGAACACCGTGAAGCGGTACACCCCTTCCCTTAGCAGCATCCTGTTCCACCCCGGCCAGATCGCCATGAACGCGGACTGCTATCACGCGCTCCGCGAGGTGATCGAGGACGAGGGCGAATTTCAGGCCGTCATGCGGCTCCTGATCGGCCGTCACGTCACCGGCAACTGGGGCGACGTGGACGAGCACGACAAGGGCGTCAACAACGCGGCCGTGAAAAGTGGCGCGAGGATCATTTCCAGCTACGACGTGAACGGCGTGACGGTCTGGATCATCACCGAGGCCGCGCAGACGGACGATCCCAAAGTGCGCCAGGTGACGACGTTCCTCAGACCGATTGACTATTAGTCCGGCATGTTGTAGGATAGAGGAATGCCTCCCACGCGGACAAGAGAGTACATCGAGAGCCGGTTTCAGCGTCAGCCAAACGGGTGCTGGCGCTGGACTGGCGCTATTAGCAATTTCAGAAACGGTGTCCCACGCTACGGTCATCTTGTGTTTGAGGGAAAGCGTTTTCAAGCGCATCGGCTCATGTGGGAGTTTTACAACGGGTCGATCCCGGATGGTCTGTTTGTCCTTCACTCGTGCGACGATACCCTTTGTGGAAACCCTGATCACCTGTTCCTGGGCACACACCAGGACAACATGGACGACATGATGAAAAAGGGCCGGAGCGCAGACCAGCGGGGCGAGCGCAACGCTAACGCCAAGCTCACGCGCAAGCAGGTAGTTGAAATTCGGAAGGCCAGAGGATCGCAAGAAGCCATCGCGCGGCGATTCGGAATCACGCAGTCGATGGTAAGCAAGATCAAACTCCGACAAAACTGGAAGGACTACTGAAAATGGACGGCATGTGCGGACTCGACGCGTGGATCACGGGCGGGCGCTATAGCTCGTCCGCGATCCGTGTCACTTGCCCGGAGTGCGAGCACGAGACGCCCGTTTTCACCGAGACGGAATACGGGCAGACGACCTGGACGCCGGAGGAGTGCGAGAAGTGCCACCGGGAGTTTTCAGGAGACGAGCAGCAGGAGCACGACACGCCCGACGACTACGAGCCTGACGACTGGCCCGAGCCGCCGGACGAGTGGGGAATTTGAAAATCCCCTTGACATACCCGGCGAAGCCTGCTACTGTACGCAGGCAAGCCAATCCCGACGAAAGGATCGACCATGACACAGAAGGATTACACCAAGTTCGCAGAGGTGCTGGGCGAGGCTCTCGCACGCGCTCTCGTTCGCGGAGGCGAGCAGGCCCGCACGCTCGTGTACGAGACGGTCTACGAGCCGCTCACGAACGTGCTCGCGGCCGACAACCCCCGCTTCGACCGCACGAAGTTCGCGTTTTACACCGCACAGGCCGAGCAGCGCTATGACATCACGCCGCGCCGCACCGAGATCGTGGAGGCGTGAAAATGCGCTCCACCGTCATCCTCGTCAGCCTCGCTCTGATTACGCTCGCCGTCGCAGGCGTGGTCTGGGCGAGCAGCCGTGTCTACTCCTGCACGGCCACGCTCGACCATCCTTGCACCGTGAATTTCAACGGGCGCATGCAGGAGGACGAGTTTCAGATCGACTATCGTTCCGGCAAGCTCTACATTGAAAGGATCATTCCATGACCGCCCAAGACCCACAAGACCCGTCGAATGCCGCCCTTTGGTGGCAGAACGAAGGCGAATTTCAGGACGAGTTCGGGAACGTGCTCACGGTCGGCTCACGCTGCATTTACGGCGTGCCTGAAGACAAGACCGATCCCGACTACCAGTGTGTGATTTACGAGATCACGGAGCCGGATGGCGACGTGGACGAGTACGGCCGCTCGATTTACATCGCGCCGCGCGTCAAGATCCGCTTCGACACGGGCGAGACGGATTCGATCCAGGCGAGTGTCAACCACCACCAGTCCGATTTCGACTGGACGGTTTACGACGTGTCCGACCTGGAACTGGTCAAGCCGTTTTCAGTCGGCCTGACCGAGGGCGAGACGTTTGCCTATTTCGCCACTCTGGCCGAGGCCGAGGCATGGATTGCGAACAAAGAGCAGGAAGATCCCGAGGGCGTGCTGGCCGGGAACTATTTCATTCACGGCCCCGAGCCGGAGAAGTCATGAGCTATCGCTACGGCTACGATGAAATCGCTGCGGCGCTGCGGGCGAACGACAGGCGCGTGAACCCTGACCAGAAGTTCGAGCCGGTCGAGTCGGCCGAGGATCTGCTAGACCCCGTGTCCGACGTGCTGAAAACGTTCGGCGTGGATCCCGAGGGCGTAACCGAGGCGAGCATGCAGCGAGCACTCCGGGTCGCGGAAAGCGGTGAAATCGACGCGCTGATCGTGATCGGTGGCGGGTTTCCTCTACTGGCATCATGGGGAGCAGCCTGGATGGATGGCTTCTGCGCTGCGTTGCAGCTTCTCCGGCCGCTTGACGAGGAGTGCGAATAACTGCTACATTGGCTCGCGTACGACTGTTTGATCCTTTCTTTTGTCGGGAAGGTAGCAAGGCAGGGAGGCCCGGTTTGATCCGCCGGGCCTCTCGCATTTTCAAGGCCGGACGGGATAGTCGGGTAAACCCATGCGCAGTGGAACCCGGCGCACCAGGGCGGGAGACTTGAGCCGCTTCCGCCCTCACCCCGTCCCAACTTGAATTTCAAACCTTCCCTTGACACTCTCGTGTGGGCCTGCTACTGTACTTAGCGCAAGGCCCACCGACAGTAGAGAGAGGACACAGGTCATGGCAGAGCAGAGGACAGACGAGCACCGGCCCAGCATGGCAGACCCGGCCGATTACGATTACATCACGGCGTTCTACCAGGGCGACTCGGACTGGATGTACATGGCGTACAAGCCGGAGATGGAGATTTACGACGAGATCATCGGCCAGGAGGAGATCTTCCAGGGTAACTGGCTTTTCAAGGGCACCTGCGACCACTGCGGCGCGGCTTTCAACCACGGCGTGCTTTTCAAGCACACCCCCTCGAACGAGATCGTCCACATCGGCCACATCTGCGCGGCGAATACCATCGGCCTGCCGGACAAGGCCGCCGCTGCCCGCAAGCGTGCTGAAAAGCAGGCCCAGGAGTTGAAGCTCCAGGCAGAGCGGCGCGAGCAGGCGGCCGGGTGGCGCGAGCAGAACGCCGAAATCGTGGACTGGATCAACTCCCGCCCCGAGGACGCCCACCCGTTTCTGCGCGATATGAAAAAGGCGCTGGAGCAGTGGGGCAAGCTCACGGACGGCCAGCTTCGCGCAACGGTCAAGTGGATGGAGCGCGACAAGGCCCGTGCGGCTGAGCAGCCTCGCGAGACGCCCGCTACGCCGCTGGAGGAGGGTCGTTACACGATGACGGGTGTCGTCAAGAACGTCAGGTGGCAGACGGGCGATTTCGGCACCCAGTTGAAAATGCTGGTCGAGCTTCGCGACGGAAACCGCGTCTGGGGTACTTGCCCCTCGGCTCTGGCCGATCATCTCCCCGAGGACGAGATCGTCGGCAAGTCGATCCTCTTCACCGGCACGGTCAAGCAGAAGCGCGGGGACGAGCATTTCGGTTATTTCAGTCGCCCGTCCGGTGCGAAGGTGATTCGGTTCGAGAACTGATAGGCTAGCGGGAATGAGAATCTCGCCTGCGGCGCGAGCCAGATTTGAGACGAAATTTCATCAGGGTCGGCACGATCAGTGCTGGCCCTGGTCTGGTTCTGTGAGTCGAAAAAGCCGGTACATGGTTTACGGCGTTTTTCACTACGCAGGCCAGAACCACCCGGCGCACCGGATTGCATACAAGCTCTATGTTGGGTCGCCCGGTCGGATGTTGGTTCATCACACCTGTGAAAATCCTCTTTGTGTGAACCCGGCTCACCTGGCGTTGAAGACTCGACGCAAGCATGCGCTGTTGCACAACCCAAGGGATCGCAAGACGCATTGCCCGATTGGGCATAAGTTCACATCTGAAAACACGTTCCGGCGTGCGGACGGCAAGCGCGAGTGCCGAATCTGTCGCAACGAACGTGCCCGGCAGTACAGGTTGCATCAAAAGGAAAATGCTGCTACAGTACGTCCGTAAGCTCTTTCCGACACGAAAGGATCACTCATGACGAAGGTAAGCAAGATCACTCGCGCGGACTTGGACAAGGCCATCCTGCTACGGGAGGCGGTCACGGATTACATTCTGGCCGATGCTCTCGACGGTGTGTATCGGGAGCAGGAATGGGGCCAGATGCATGCTGCGTTTTCAACGACGGACACGGCCGCGCTGACCAAGCTTGCGGCCGATCTCAAGCGCAATCTCGACTTCGTGGAGCCGGGTACGGTTCTCAAGAGCCTGTCCCGCGCGAAGTTCCGGGCGCTCGACACGTCCGGCCTGACCAGGGTCATTCGCGAGACGCCCGGCACCAGGCTGTACGCTCGCACGCTGCTGGAAGCGAACATCGAGGAAACGCCCTTCGGCTAGATCCTCCGAGATACCGTTTTCAAGGCCCGGCGCAAGTCGGGCCTTTTTCGTGTAGAATCGGCCGTATGGATGTTCTGGAAGCTCGCATAGCGGAGAAGATCCGCGTAGAGGGGGATTGCTGGCTCTGGCAGGGTTACACCCTCGGACGCGGTGAGTACGGCGGGATTTCAGTTGACGGTACCTACAAGTACGTTCATCGGGTCATGTATGAAATTCTTATTGGGCCGATCCCGGATGGCTTGACTCTCGATCATTTGTGCCGTCAGACCCTGTGCGCAAACCCTTTTCATTGCGAGCCGGTTACGCTGCGAGAGAACATCTTGCGGGGAGACAGTCCGACAGCCGTTAACGCTCGAAAGTCGCACTGCATCCACGGCCACCCGCTTTCAGGTGAAAACCTGTACACCGCGCCGGACGGGCATCGTTACTGCCGCACCTGCCGCAGGCGTCTCAGGCGAGAGTCTTATTGGCGGAACGGCACCTAGAGCGAGACGCCGTTTTCATAGCCCCGCGCAACATACCGCCCCAAGCGAAGACCCCGGCCTAGGTGCCGGGGTCTTCGGCTTTTGCGGGACGCCGTACCCCCCGGTTTCAGCGTCCTCGGGGCGGGAGCATGAAAGCGCAGAGCATGAGCAGCATGAAAAGGATCACGAACGTCTGGCCCGACACGAGCGCCGGATCCTAGCTCACCCCCCGCAAAGCGGGCATAGTGGCAGGTTTCGACGCTCGTGTCGCACGCCGCACGCCGGGCAAGCCCCGCACATGCCCGTGGAAGCCGCTGTAAGCCTCTCTAAGCCTCTTCGGCCGTTGACTCGACACCTGACCTTCCTGTAGGGTCGAGGCCGTCAGAGGGCGTCCTAGAGCCTCTCGTGGGTAAGCCGCAGCCCCCTGGGAGGCTCTAGGAGCCTCTCTGGCGGCTTCACAGGGTTGTCCTCACCCCCTGGCATCCCCCGTCGCCACAGAAGCCGCTAGGGAGGCCCACAGCGGCTTTGAGAGTCATGCCTGACCGGCAGCCACAGGCGCAGGGCGAAAAAGTCTCCAAAATGAGCCGCAAGGGCCGTGTCAGAGCGATCCCCCCGGATCCGGGCCTGAAAACATTTCAAGCCCGGCCAAAGTGTTTTCACTTTGAGTTCGAGATCTGTTCCAGACTGGTTTTCACTTCGTTTTGGGGCTGGGTTTCCGGTTTCGTGAAAACCTGGCGTCCCTTAGTGGTTTTCACCAGGGGGGTCGTTCTCACCCCAGAAAACAGACCGGCGTTTTGAAAACGAGGGTACGGGCCACCGCTCGCTACCTGTCGGCAGATCTCGCCGCAGCGACCGTAGCCAATGTTGAAAACAGACCCAGGCAGTTGTCGGCAATGAAAACAGGGCCAGACCTGGGATCGTTTTCCACGATGAAAACAAGCAGAGCCTACTCTAGTTATCCAAACTGGCAACAACGGGAACAAAAAAATCCCGCGAGGGATCTGAGGTCAGCTAGCCGGGAGTTTGTCGAGAATGAAAACGGCCGTTTCGGCGGCCGTGAAAACCGAAGTTACGAAACCCGTTCCGCCCGAAACGTCAGCTTGCGGTGATCGGGCATATCGGGAAAGTCTGCGAGCAACTGTCGCAAGTCGTCACAAGTGAAATTGCGAGCGATGCGCAGTCGATTGCGACTCAAGGGAATTGAAGACCAGCGACAACCGCAGTCCTCGGTTCCAGTCCAGAGTTCGTCTCTGAAAACCTGCCTAGCGACCGTCCAAAGCTCGGACGGGTTTTCAATCCAAACCGTGCCCAGGTCGGCATCGATTGGGTTACTCGATCCTTCGTCGATGATTCTGTATTCCATGCTTGATCCTTTCAGGTATCCGGCTAGGATCCTGATCCCTCGCGGGAATGTTCGCGAGGATGAAAACGAGACTTGATTCAGGGGACTGCCCTAGGCTTTGTCGGGAGTTAGCTTCCCTTGATTTCGTCCAGTACCGCTTTCAGTTTCGCGGTCATTTCGTCCTCAGGGAAGCTACTAGGTGAGTAGGGACAATCGAGATGAATCGTCCCCGTCTCACGTTCGTATTTCACGTTCCACGATCCCCCGTTTCTGCGACCCATGCCGCTCGTGATGGTCATGCCGACTTGATCGGCATGCATGCACATTGCGACGAACGTCAGACCGCGAAAGCTCGCGGGGGAAACCATTGGACTCCACGCGGTGAAATCCGATCTTTCGTTTTCTTTCTTGACGCGAATCACGGTCGTTCGCGGCGACGAAGCCGCTTCCTGAACCATGCCGCTATCTGCCTTGTGCCGGATCGTAATCTGGCAGTCGATCCCGTGCAATTCAAGCGCAGTGACCGCCCGATTCAGCCAAGTGAAATACTGGCCCAGGATGCGGTGGCCCGTTGTGCAGACCATGCCGATTTCAGCGTCAATCGCCAGTCCAGGGATTGACTCGGTTTTCGTCCAGTCCAGCATGTATTCATCCTCGCCGTCAAGCGCGAGATCGAGCAGCATTTCATCGCCTTCCTCTGCGATGACCATCCGGGATTCCTCCCGGATCGGCGGCAGGAAAGTGTCGAAACCTTTCAGTTCCGAGGACTGGTATCCATGCTGTAGCCAGTCCTGCAGTTCACCCTTTGAGAAGCCTGCCCATTGGGCACGGCTGTAATCGGGGTTTACACACTTTTTCGCTTTCGTCGCATTGGCAGCCCGCTTGAATCCCTTGCGGGATCCCGCTTGCAAACTGAGGACTCGTTCCCTCAGGTCTTCCCATTCAATCGTTACGCGGTTTTCATTCTTTTCCATGCTTGATCCTTTCGGTGCCCTTAGGCAATCCCCTGGATCAAGCCTCGTTTTCAAAGTGCACAACACGTCGTTCCCGCTTTGTGAAATCCCCCCGATACCCTGAGGGAATTTCAAGTGTTGCCTAGGGTGAAACTAGCGCTTGACGTTCCGGTAGGCGAGCAACTCCTCAATCGCCGGATCGATATCGACCCAGATACGACCCATCCGGAAGCGGTCAAGCGTTGCGAAGTCGAGGGCTTTGCGACCCTTGAAAACGCGATTAGCGCCGCTTCCCCAGGTGTTGGCGGTTGCGGCCGCGATGTAATCCAAATGCTTGTCTACGGTCTTACCCGAAGTCGTATTGAACATTTGATCGGATTCCATCGCGTTGTTGATCAGGATCAGCATTGAAGCGTCGGCCGAGTCGATTTCATCGAAGTTGAAGAAACCGCCGTTACAGAAACGATCCTGATACTCGGACGAAACGTATCCACCACCTTCACCCTTCGTGATCGCAAGCAACTGATTCGCAAGCGTCATTTTCAGGTTCGGGTCATCGGGGAAAAGTTCGTCCAGGTCGCTCCGTCCGAGCAGCGCCGAAAGTGCAATTGCTTGATCGACTCCCGCAATCGTATTGCGTCCGAGCAAGTCGCCACGAGTAGCACCGGATGACATTGCCGCTTCCCCGTAGGGAAGATCCATGAAATCAGCCAGTTGCTTGACCAAGTGGGACTTACCGGTACCCGCAGGCCCGCAGAGATAAATCGGCTGACGGCACTGCGCATACACAAACGCTAGCCCGAACATTTCATGCAATTTCTCCGTCCTACCCGTGTCCTTACGGACAATCGTAGTGGGCAGATCGAGAGTTTTTGCAATGTCACGGGACACTTGCTTGAAATCGACCTGAGGGATGTTGAAATCCCGCTTTGCACCGTCGGGCCAATCGATGGTCATCGTGGCCAAACAGGTATCGGCCGAAAGACCGCCAACAGGGATCAGGTTCCCGGCCGCGTTGAACGGGCGGATACTGATTTTGTCGATGTAGCGGTCATCCTTTTCACGCCGGTCACACTCCACGCGGATTTCACGAGCACGGGCAACGAACTTGTCGAGTTCGCTGACCGCGCGCACTTTCGATCCAGCCTGGGGCTTCGGCGTTTCCCTTTCGTCCTCAGGTTCGGGTTGAACCTCGATTTCCGGCACGCCCCGTCCGCCATCGAAAACGAAGGGTTCGGGGGGTGTGACAATCGGCGTTTCCGGAACGGGCGACGGGGAGATTTCCCCGCGTTGCATCGCGTTGTAAATCCGCGAGACATGCTGTTCCAGCATGACCAGTTGCTCCCAAATGGGCTTCCGCTCGCGCTTCGGCCCACCCGGTACCGGATTCTCCACGTTCGCACTGAAAACCATCGGGGGAGTCTGCGACTCCACGAGCGGCCGCAAAGCAGTGACCGCTTCCCTTTCGGTTTTTCTAGCGAGGTAGAGATCCCGGATCATTCCGACCTGAGTCGTTGATCCCGCGAGCATGATGCGATTGCGATTCATGTAGTTAGTCCTTTCGTGACTGAGTGATCCTACGTTTGTCGGATACCTCAGGGGCACGAAGGGATTTCACAAAGCGGGAAACAACGGGATGTGCACTTTTGAGTTTTCAAGGTTCGGCGCTGGCATGGGGCTAACTGCGCCCGGCCGACCTGGCGGGAGAATCAACCGCGTTACTAGGTTGCATCGCAATTTCAGTGCCCAAACGATCTGGTGACCATCGATGCGGGGATTTCGAACCGGAGTTTGAAGCCGTCGGGGAATCCCCCGTTCGCGAACGGGTTTCTCAACCGCCAAGTTTTCAATGATCATGGTGGGGAATCGCTTCCCCGTGGCCCGCTTCAACGGCCGGGCCAGACCACAGAATACCAGTCCTCCTCTCCCCGCGCGAGGGTGCAGGAAAGCGAATCGACCGTAGGTCAAAACCGCTCAGAAACCCTCGTTTTCATTCATTGTTGCCTGCCCGGACGAACGGGTGTAATTCCCTCTCACGGCCCCACTAAAACCGCCTACGGTCTTCCAGTCCGGATACGGTCGTTTCCCCGCTGAAAACATTCATTCGAGTCCTCTATTTTCAAAGCCGATCCAAGCGGGCCGAGTATTGAAGTAGGGTGGGAGAGTAGGGGTGGGTTTGGGAAGTTGGGTGAAAACCTCCAAATCCCTCCAAATCCCCCTGGGCTCACGATGAAATTCCCCCCTGGATACCTCTGTGTACCCTCTGGGTTTTCATTTCAGGCCGAATGCGTTTTCAACGCCGGTAACTAACCGACCCCAGGTCTGTTTCAGGGTGTCTATCCTCTAGGTTTTCATTCTGGATAACCCTCTGCAGATCTCGGGGATTTTCCGATGAAAATCGAGGTTGTAAGTGCTGGCTTACGAAACGTCCGTTCGATTGCAAGAACAGGCTTCGGATCCGAGATTTCAGTTTCTCTAAAAACGAGAAAACCGCATGGTTGAGCCAAATCCGGGTGATATCACTCTCATTGAGAGTGAAAATGAAAACATGCGATTTGCAGGGACTTTGTGACCTCGTGAAGTGAACACGTGAAAATGAAAACGAGACGTACCCTGGGGGGCTTTTTGAAACACTGGATTTTGAAACACTGGATTTGGGTATTAGACCCAGAGTCTGGGCCAACCTGGATCTAGAAAACCACTCTGGGAAAAATTTTACCCTTTTTGGCTTGTTCTGAACACTTCTCGACCGCCTGCTACAATCGGCTGCCATGAGAATCGACCGGCAGGAACAGAACGAGATTTCACGGCGGGTCAAGCAGTGTCTTCACGACAAGCGAAATCCGCTTGAAGATCTCCAAAAGGCTCAAGCAGCCTCGCACCAGCTTGGCAAGAAATTCCGCGAGTCCCGCAACAGGGACGGCACGTATCCCTCCACGATTTCAGACCAGTACGCCAGATCTCTGCGCGAAGTGCAGATCTGCGAGCACGTCCTCGAAGATTTCAACGAACAGAAGGTGAGGGCCGCATGATTCGCCTTTTGCCCCTCTACGACAAGTTTTCAATCGAGCCGGGTGAGACGACGGAGACGCTCAGGCAGCGGCTCATGCAGCGTTGGGGAATCAATTTCACTCTCACGCTGATCGAGACATCGAACAACCGCTATCTGCCCCCCGACGAGATCCTGATCGACAGCAGGGAATATTTCATGGTCACGAGCTACGACCTCCCACTGTCACGCACATCTGCGTGACACACCCCTGCGTGAAGCAAACAAAAAAGGAGGAGGGTTTCTCAAGCCCTCCTCCAACTCCAGCCCCGTTTTCAATTTTGCCTCGACTCCGTACCTCCTTTGAAAAAAGAGGGAGGCTCTTCTCTGTGAGCCTCCCTCCCGCAACAACCGCACTTCGGAGGCTACCTCCCGGCAGGTACCGTCCGGACTTCCCTGCCGAGAACCACCCTTCCCGCCATCTCCCAGGTCAGGCTCTGGGAATCTATTCCGACTCGTAGACCTTGCCTGCCGAAGCGGCTACAATCCTACACGAGCGAACGAAGGAGTCAAGATGCCACGCAGAGCGTACTCCAAAGGATCGAGGAAGGCTCTGGCCGCAATGAAAAAGAGATACGGTGCCAAGAAGGGCACCAGTGTGTTCTACGCCAAGGCGAATCGCTACGGCAAGCGGGGAATTTCAAGAGCCAGGAAGGCCAACTCCGTCTACAGCAAAGGCTCTCACAGAGTCAAGCGCAGGAAGCGCAGATGATCTTCGGTTTGAAAACATCCACCCAGAACCTTCCGGACGGCTGGACACCGCTCGATGCCATCGCGGTGATCAAGTGTCTCGATGAAAACGGCATTCCTGCGTTTTGCATCCGTGCGACCGAGACGCTTTCTTCGTGGGAGTCTCTCGGCCTCTTGCAGGCCGCTGTCGATTCGCAGAGGAGCGCGATCATCGACAACTTCGAGGACGAAGAAGACGATCCCGCAGAAGAATGAAAAGATGTAACCGCTTTCTCGGCATGGAGAAGATCGCAGACGGCGAGTTCCAGCCCTACTACTGCCTCTTGCCCAAAGGGCATTCAGGCCCGTGTGCGGACTGGACTGCCTGGCTGGGCGTGCCTCATCCCGACTTCACGACACCAGGAGTGTCATGCAAAGGCCAAAAACCCCAGGGCTGCCCTTCCTGATCTCCGCTCAAACGGTCGGTGCTCAGAAGGCCCACCGCAATTTCATCCAGTTCTACGGTTACGAAGAAGGCAATCGAATTTTCTTGCAGAAGGCGGACGAGCAGGGCACAGGCTCCACTCAGAGGAAGCGCGTCAACTCCGTTTACAAGCACGGGGCCAAGCTGAAGTGATCGTCAAGAAGTCCACTACCCAGCGCTTCTGGGCGAAAGTTGAAAAAACCGATACGTGCTGGTTGTGGACAGCTTCCCAGAACGGTATGGGTTATGGGCAGTTCTGGCATCACGTCGGGAGTGCAACCAGCAAGGGCAAGAAGGTACTTGCTCATCGTTTCGCATACGAGCTACTCATCGGTGAAATCCCCGAAGGGATGACGCTCGATCACGTCAAGGAACGATGCGGGAACACAAACTGCGTCAACCCTGACCATCTGGAGCCGGTCACGCAACGTGAAAACCTTCTCAGAGGCAACACGATTGTTGCGCGGAACGCTGCCAGGACTCGTTGCCCTCAAGGTCACAAGTACACGACCAGGAATACTTACGTCGGGCCTACCGGGGATCGCAAATGCCGGATGTGCGCCAAGCTGAGCGCACGGCGCAGAAGAGCCTCTCTCCGGTGAGTGAAATTCAGGCTAAGTGGTGTCGCGGGCCGAGCCATGAAGCTCCGGCCATGCTTCCTGACACCGAAGAGTTTTTTTACTTTTACAAGTCTGGCCCACGCGAAGGAAAATCGCATTCATGGTGTCGTGCGTGCCACTCTTGGAACGGTTTTCAGAATTCGACGCTCATCGACTGCAAGAAAATTCTTCCCTACGTCCTGGAGTTGGTGCTTCGGTGTGGTTCGAGGGAGGCAGCGGCCAACTACTCCCAAGTTGCCTGTTCTGCAATTTATCGAATCACCTCCTACGGACAATGCACCGTCCAGGTGGCTACTGCCAGGAAGCTGCTGCTTGCCTTGGATGCCAGGAGGAGGGAGGATCGAGCAGCGGGGCATACTCCGGAGGCTCTCCTCCAGCATAGGATGAAAATGGCAGATGCAGAGAGGCGCATGGAGATCTCGGCCGAGACGCGTCCCGTGCCGCTGCCGCCGCCTTCTCACTACTTCGAGGAGTGAGTGAGCTACACTCGTCCTGCTAGCCCACGTCTCCTCGCCGGGGGCTGGCATTCGGGCTGAGGGAGGGCCGGGTGAAAACTCGGCCCTCGTTTTCGTTTAGACTCGCTCGCAGCATGCCCGTCTCCGCACGGAAAAAGCGCCAGTCCCCTGCCCCCCAGGAGCGAGCGAGCTTCTCCTCGCTCAAGTCGCTTGCCCGCCCCGATCTGTGGGCGGCCAGTATGGAATTGAAAGTGGATGGACGGCCGTTCAGCCTCATGGGTCGCGAGTACGTGCGTCAGGTGATTCGCGATTACAGCCCGGAGATTGTAATTCCGAAGGCGGCGCAGATGGCCTTCACGATCACGTTCCTGGCCAAGAGCCTGCACAACGTGACGGAACGCCGCCTCAACGGCCTCTACCTGCTTCCCGTGAAAACGGGGGCGATTCCGTTCGTGCAGGCCCGCATCGACCCGATCATCGAGTCCAACGCCAAGCTGTCCGCCCGCTTCTCGGCCGTGGACAACCGCCTGCACAAGCAGTCCATCGACGGGGTGAACTTCTACATCCGGGGTACGAACATCCTCAGGGAGCTTCAGGAGATCCCCGTCGATTTTCAGATCTGGGACGAGCGTGATCACATGGTCGAGGAGCACCTCTCCGACGCCAGGCATCGCATGGACGGCTCCGTGTTCAAGCGGCTGATCGTGCTGGGCACTCCGACCGTCGAGGGCTACGGGGTGTACGCCGACGACGGCTGGGACTACTCCGACCAGCACCGCTGGGAAATCCCCTGCCCCGGCTGCGGAAGATTTCAGGTTTTGAACTTCAACGACACGTCGCTGCCCTACTCGAATTTGAAATTGGGCGACACGGCCGACGAGTGCGTGCTGGAATGCCCGTTCTGCCACCACGAGTTCTCGGATCAGGAGCGCCCCGGCCTCAACGCGCTGGGCCGCTGGACGCCGTACCACCTGGACGGCCGCATCCGGGGCTATCACATCAACCAGTTCAACTCGCCCACACAGCCCTTGCGCGAGATCATGGTTGATTTTTTCAAAGGGCAGCGCGAGGCTCGCAAGCTGAGGAGCTTCTGGAACCAGAACATGGGCCGCGCCTACACGGCGGCGGGCGACAGGATTACACCGGAGCTTCTCGACAAGTGCCGCCAGCCCGGCTATCACACGGGCGGCCTGCCCAACTCCTCGCTGGCCGTCGGCATCGACATCGGCACGGTGCTGCACTGCTGGTGCTGGCACTTCGACGCGTACAAGAGGAAAATGCTGTGGAACGTGAGGATCTTCTCCTCCTGGTTCGAGCTTGACCGCTTTCTGAATTCGCTGTCCTCGTGGGTCGGCGTCATCGACGCTCATCCCGAAAAGTCGAAGGCGTATGATCTGGCCTTGAAATATCACGGTCGCTTATGGATAGGCTTCTCCGAGGATCGTCCTGCGGCCCACGAGGTGGCGAACTTCTCGATTCTGAAAATGGGAGAGCCGGGCTACGTGACAATCGACAAGACGATGGCCCTCGATAATTTCATCGGGGACATGATCAACGGGATCACGATCTTCCCGCCCAACGCACGCGAGCTTGGCGAGGAGATGCCCAGAAAGCCGTACAACGGGCTGTACCACCAACTCGTGCAAATGGTCAGGGTCGAGGAGGAGAACACGAAGGGCACCGTCGTGGCCCGCTGGAAGAAGAACCGCAACGCAGACCACTGGCACCACGCCGGGATGTTCGCGACGGTCGCCGCCATCCAGACGCCGCAATTACAGATCCCGGCCAGCCTTTCTGCCGCCATGAACCAGTCTCTGATCGGGAGTGCGTGAAAATGCCTACTCAATATTACAAGTCTCCGGGCACGAGGCCGAAATCGCCCGAGGCCCGCAACGCCCAGCGCGAGCGCGAGCTTCAGCGTATCCGCCGCAAGTACCGCAAGGGAACGACGCTGGACAAGAAGCTTTTGCCCGGCGAGCGCAAGCAGATCGAGGACACGGTGATCGTGCTGCGCCTGGCCGGGTACGAGCGCTCGCAGATCTCCAGGATCATCGGAATTTCATCCGATCAGGTCAAGCGGGTCATGGAAGATCCCAAGACGACGGAGCGGCTCGTGCATCTCAGGGCCACGATTTCACAAGCCGCGCTCGACTTGCTGCAGGGCTACATGATCGAGGCGATCCAGACCATCGTGGACATCATGCGCATGGCCGACGACGACAAGATCGTGTTGCAGGCGTGCGCCGAGATCCTCGACAGGGCCGGGATCGTCAAGGCGTCGCGCCAGGAGCGGCTGCAGGTCAACGAGCAGCGCACGACGCTCACGGACGACGGCATCGTGGAGGCGCTGCGTGCGGCCTCGCCCGAGATCCAGGAGCAGGCCGCGCAGCTTTTCGAGCAACTGGAGGGCTTGCTGTCCGACAACGGCGCTCCTGTGAAAAAGAAGCGCCAGCCTGCCTGAAAATGAGCGGTAGGCTCAGATGAGCAACGGCTTCCCGGCCACAATCGTCGTTCCGCCCGTCAAGGTGCAGGGCAAGGTGCTCACCTCGACAATCTCGGGCATCGAGTGGGCCGACCCGACGGGCGGCTCGGGTGGCACCGTCTCGCTCGACTACACGTTCCATACCGCGACGACCGTACCGCCTTCCGACGGCTCGCTGCGCCTCGACAACGCGAACCAGCAGGCCGCCACGAAGATCTACATGTCGAATTTCACGCGTGCGAACAACGACGCGACGAACGTGCTGGCGACGATCTCTGTGGGCCAGGAGATCTACGTCCAGGACGATACGGACTCGACGCGCTGGTTCAGGTACACGGTCACGGCCGATACGGTTGCGCAGAGCGGGTACTTTGAAATTCCAGTCGCGTTCGAGTCGGCCGGTGCTGCGCTCTCGAACAACACGAACGCGACGGCGATCCTGATCTCGCCTCCGGTGCCAGGCCCACCGGGGCCACAAGGCCCGGCAGGCCCACCGGGGCCGCAAGGGCCGCAGGGAGCAACAGGCCCGCAAGGGCCACAAGGCGACACAGGCCCGCAGGGCGCTACGGGGGCACAAGGCCCACCTGGACAGGGTGTGCCAACAGGAGGCACAGCCGGTCAGTACCTGAGCAAGCTCTCATCGACCGACTATTCCACGCAGTGGTCGAGCATGCACAGCCAGCGGGTGGGCACGCTGGCGGCGCGGCCCACACCCGGCTCTGTCCCGATTGACTCGCTTTACTTCGCCACCGATGTTGCGCAAACGTACCGCTCCAACGGCACCAATGCCTGGGAAGTCGCATCCCAAGATGTAATTCCCGGTGGTGCTACCGGACAGGTGTTGACCAAGACAGGCAGCGCCCTCGATCAGATCGCGTGGCAGGCTGCGGCAGGCGGTGCGGATTTGGTTTACAACGGCGACTTCCCCGCCAACACGCCCTACACCGACGGCGACATTGTAATTAGTGGTGGCATCGCCTACATGTGCGTCACGCCGACCGCGAACGCGCCGACGCCCTGGCCGGGCGGCGCGTCGCCAGCACCCACACCGCCAACTGTGTCCTACGGCACGTCCCTGCCTGCCTCGCCTGCCGACGGCCAGGAGGCGATTCTCGTGGACAACGTCAGCAACCCCAGCTACCAGTGGCGGTTCCGCTACAACGCCGGGTCGTCCTCGGCCTACAAGTGGGAGTACGTCGGGGGCGCGCCCGCCTTCGCGAACAATCCGAGCCAATACACGCTGACCGTCACTGCGACGTGGCAGTACCCGAACGCCTCGCCCGAGTTCGCCGTGCCGCGCGCTGGCGTCTATCGAATACGGATGTTCTGCAGCGCGGTCACGCAGGCCACTGGCTTCGCATCATTCCACGGGGTTGCAGACGCCTCGGTGGGTACGACGCCGGTCAGCTACCAGTCGGTCTGGAGTGTCCCGGCCTACAACTACTTCACGCCATCCGATGACTCGGTTGTGACGATCGCGACGGCGGGCCACACGCTCCGTGTCGTCCACTACATCGAGCAGCAGCCGCTGCTGGTATCGGCCCGCAGGCTGTGGGTCGAGCCGGTGCGCGTCTCATGAGCACGCCCAACCCGGCCAGCACCGAATGGGTTCCCTTGTGGAACTTGAACGGCGGCATCGACCTGCGCTACCGGGGCGACTGGGCGGCTGGCTCCTACATGGACGGCGACATCGTCGTCTACGCCGGGATCGCCTACATGTGCGTGCGGCCGACGTCCGCCGTCCCGGCAGCCTGGTCGCCGCCGCAGACGACGCCCGGCTACGGCACGTCGCTGCCTTCCAACCCGGTGAACGGGCAGGAGCATGTGCTGGTCGACTCGCTGACCGCGCCGACGTACCAGTGGCGCTTCCGTTACAACGCCAACTCCACTTCGACGTATAAGTGGGAGTTCGTTGGTGGAACGCTTGTCCACGTCGAGGTGATTGCAGCCATTTCAACGGGCAGCGGGTCGTTTGTTGACGTTGGTGGGCCGAGCTTCGCGATCCCCCGAGCTGGCGATTACAACTTCGGCATCGGTGGTCAGGTGCAGGGAATCGGAGCACTGTCTCCCAACGGGGCAGGGCTGACTGCCACCGACGACTACTCCGTAACGTGGGCGGCAACTGGCACAGGCTTTTCGATGAATATGAATGTTTGGTCTGAGTTTCGACGGAATGGTTTGACCACAGGGACTGTTTCGGCCTTCCTGCGGTTGATCAGTGGCTCAGCTAGCTCGCAGCGCACTCGCCTTCGCATCCAACCGGTGCGCGTCTCATGAGCACGCCGAACCCCGCATCGACCGATTGGGTGCCGATCTGGTCGCTCGGCGGCGGGCCGTCGATCCCGACGCCGGTCGTGAACGGCCAGTGGCTGAAAGGCTCGGGCGGCGCGGTGATCTGGTCGCCGATCACACCAGCCGACATTTCCGGCTATCCGAACAATCGCGGGCAAGCACTACGCGGCGATGGGCAGTGGCGCGACACCTGGGAGATGGTGCAGGGAAATTACGGAAACAACGTCAAGCTGCAGGCGGGCCAGACCGTGATCAATGTTCCCGCCAGTGCGAACACGACCATCGTCGTGAATCTGCCTGCCCCTTGGCCGACCGGCCATCTTGGTTTTTGGGGGAGCGCATGGCCGCAGGCGGCTTGGAATGGCGTGAACGTGCTCGGAGTCGGCTTGCCCGCCAACTTGAGCCAGGGGCAGATCCAGATCTCCAACTCGTCGGGCGCACAGAATTTCACGGTCTTCTGGCTGAGCATCGGCTATTAGGGAGGACGCATGCACATACAGGCGACGATTACATATGCGCCCGATGACCAACCATCCATGAGTACAACTGAAATCGTGGATGCGCTGTTCGCGGCGATGGGCGCTGATGAGGACAAGGACACTTGCCAGGTGCAGGTGTCCCAGACAGGTTCGGCCGGGGCGTTGACACCGCCGGTACTGCCCGCGCCATGAAAATCGTTCAAAGAGTAGGTGAGATGATCTCCGACCTGAGCCGCTACATTCCGTTTTCATGGAGCACAGGCTCTCTGCGCTCGTACGGCAGCCGAATTTTCACGTATTTCTGGGGCGAGCGCAGGCAGACGCCTTCCCAGGTCAACTATCAGGTCACGCGCACGCTCTACAGGAACGACGGCGACATCTGCCTCGGCTCCGGCTTCGCCAGGCCGATTGTCGATCTGCAAGTCGGCTTCATCGGCCTGCCCATCGTCAACACCGAGAACGAGTCCACGAACGACTTTCTCAACGAGTGCATCCAGGAGTTCTGGGTCGAGGAAATTCAGCAGATGCTCAGGGATTCGCTGCGCGACTCCAAGACGGTCGTCAGGATCCAGCGCCCCGACATTCTCGACCCGCTGATGACGCTGGACGAGGCTGAGCACTGCGCTCTTGAAATCATCCCGCCCGAGTTGGTGACAATCGAGCGCAACGCCCGTAACAAGCGCGTGATCGAGCGTGCGATCATCCGTCATACGTTCAACATCGTGAAATCGCCGGGCAATCCTGCGACCGGCCAGGATCCGACCGTCGAGGAGCACGACATCCTGGAGATCATCACCCGCGAGAATTACAGGTTTTACGACCAGACGGCCGACGAGTGGATGAACGAGCTTGCCTCGAACAACCGTTGGGGCTTCGTGCCGCTGGAGGAGGTTTACAACGAGTGGGACGCCGGGCTTCAGTCCGGGCAGAGCGAGTACGAGCCGGTGCTGCCGTTCATGCGGGCTTTTCACGACGTGCTTACGCAAGGGCTTCAGGCACACCGCTATCACTCCACGCCCAAGGTCGTCCTGAAATTGCAGGACGTGGCTCCGTTCATCAAGAACAACTTCCCCGAGGCGGTAGACCCGACGACGGGCGAGATCAAGCCGCACGCGGAGATCTCCTGGCGCGGCCGTGAAATTCTTTTCTTGCAAACGGGTGACGACATGACGTTCCTGGAGGCCCGTTCCGTGCTCGGTGACACGAACACGCTGCTGGAGTTCCTGATCGACTGCATCTGCGTCTCATCGCAGACTCCGGAGTGGGCGTTCATGCGCGTCTCGGGAGGAACGGCCAACTCCGACCGCAATGCGCAGACTGTTCCCTTTTTGAAAAAGATCGAGAAGAAGCGCAGGGTCTACCAGCGGCCGATCCAGAATCTCCTGAAAATGGCGCTCGTCATGTCCGGCATGATCCCCGTGCGCGCCAAGCTCTCCTGGGAGATGGTCAGGCCGGACGATCTGGTCGTGCACATGCAGGCTTTTCAGCAGCTTGTGATAGGTCTGGAGGTTGCGCTCCAGTCCGGTGAGATCTCGGACGAGACGTACATGCGCATGATCAAGGTCTTTCTCCCGGCGATGAAATCAATCGACCAGGAGAAGAAAGACGCTGAGCGCGACCAGCAGGAGCGCATCGCCGCTCTGCCGCCCGTCCAGGCGCAGACCGGCCTGCCGCCTCCCGAGATTCGAAACAGGCCGGTTCCCACAGGGGCCAGACAGTGAAAACGAGAAGCCATGTACCGAGGATCGGCCGCAGGAAGTCGATTCGGCCGAAGAAGAGGAAGGTCGGAGGCACGAACCCGACCAAGTTGGCAGCCGCCAGGATGAGGCGTAGAAGGAAGTGATCTTCAGTGGCACGCAAGAAATGGATTTCCGGGGCCGTCAAGAACAAAGGCGCATTGCGCAAGACGGCTGGAGTGAAAAAAGGCCAGAAGATCCCGCAGAAGAAATTGCAGGCGATGGCCAAGAAGGGCGGCAAGACCGGCCGCCGGGCACGGCTCGCGCTTACGCTGCGCAAGATGAACCGAGGCCGTTCCAGAAAGTCAAGCCGCACCCGCAGCAGGAGGCGCTCTTCTAGGCGCAGGACGACGAGACGGAGGCGCAGATGAGGAAATTCACGGATATCTCAGGCTTGATGTGGCGGGCGCGGGTCAAGGACAAGCGCGGTCGTGTGCTTTTCACGTATCCGTCGTCCTACGCGACTCCCTCCGTGCGCACTCGCTGGGGAAGGTTTCTGCGAGGGTGAGCAAGAAGAAGCGAATTCCCCAGGCATCGAAGAAGGGCAAGTACGAGAAGGGAAAAAAGGCAAGAGCAGCGAGGAGGGGCAATGGCAGTAGTTTTGAAATTTCCCTACAACCGGAACAAGAAGAGTGGGAAGAGCCTTCAGAAGGCAAATCCGTACACGGTGGTTCACTCGCCGCCGGGCAAGATCATCAAGCCGTAGGAAGGAGGTAGAGAATGGCGACGATCAAGAAAGCGACGAACCCGCAGAGTCCCAAGACTCCGAAGGGCGTCACCGCCAACTCCAAGAGCGGCTCGTGGCACGACGAGAGCCAACTGACCCGCCAGAACGTGAAAACGCGCGTCTCGGTTCGGCGTCTGTTCGTGCCGTACGTGCAAGGCAGCACGACGAGCAACAATTTCAGTCCCGTCGAGTCACAGTTCACGAACAACACCAACCCGCGCTTCGACCCCTCCAAGGCTCCGGGTGCCGTCACGATCCTGGACGGCACGCCGCGGCCTCCGCAGGGCAACCCGAACGCGGGCCATCAGAAGGTGATCAAGCAGACGAACCAGATGAAAACTGGCGGGAAGACACTGAAGCGGAGGTGAACATGGACGACATCATCATCGAGGGCTAAGGAAAATGCTCTCACGAGACGACTGTAAGTATCTGGCCGGTTTGTTCGACGGCGAGGGAAGTGTCCATGCCGGAATCCACGTTTCAGCTAGCGGCCATTTTTCATTGGGTATGCGGCTGTCGATCACGAATACAAACCCGACGGTGCTGTATTGGCTCCAAAACGAAGTTGGAGGAAACGTTCATGTCCAAGAAGCAGGCAAGGACGGAAGGAAAATGCACGTATACCGCTGGGTGATCGGTGGAAAGGACAGCGAGAAGTTCGCTCGAAAGATACTTCCGTACTGTCGAATGAAATCTGGACAGTTGGTGCCCTACATCGAACTGCGTGGGCGGATCTATCCAGGTAGCCAGAAACCTTTGCGGGAGTCTCCTGCTTCAAGGGCCGAATGGAAAATTCGGCAAAAGCTGGTCGATAAGATCACCAGCGACCCCTACAGAAAAAGAATGGGGGTGTAATGAAAAACGACGAAGCAATTGTCGAGGTGTTCGAGACGGCCGTCGAGATGACGAGCGACTCGAATGCCGTCGTCCCGATTCCGCCTGAAATCCTCTCCCGTGTCACGAGCGGAGACGACGACCCGCGCTTCGCCACGTTCGTAATCGAGTCCGGCTGGAGCAGGAGCAGACGCTTCTGGGGGCCGGAGCTTTTCAACGACGTGGCGGGTGAGATGAACAACGCGGCCCAGGGCGAGCCGATTGTCGGCTACATGGGCCACATTAAGGACGAAGACGACCCGTACGTCTTCCCTGAAATCCAGCTTCAGTGGCTGGGCGCGAAGCTCACGAAGCTGGGTGACAAGGCCAGGCTGGCCGTCAAGGCGTACGTCCTGCCCCAGACGAAGGGCCGGGACTACCTGCTGCGCGGCCTGGTGAAAAACGTCTCCTGGCGTGGCAAGGTCAGCCAGGAGCGCTACGAGGACGGTGTGAAAATCAAGAGCTTTCGAATCGAGTCCATCGACCTGGCCAGGCCGCGCTCTGCCGGGATGAACGCAGGACTCGTCGCGCTCACGAGTGAGATGGAAGGAGGAAATGACTTGAAGCCGGAAGAGATCGCCGCTCTTTCACAGAACGAGCTTCGGGCGCACAACCCCAACCTCGTGCTGGAGATCGAGACGGCGGTGAAAACACCATTGCAGGAGCAGGTTTCCGAGATGACAGACGAGGCGGCTGCCGTACAGCCGACGCTCGACCTGATCCCGGAGTTCAGGCGCATCCTCGGCCTGGCCGACGACGTGGACGACGTGACCGTGCTCGCCAAGGCACTGGGTTCGATCAAGGACGCAGGCAAGACGGTGCGCGACTCGATCCTGGAGTCCGTGCTCGTGAAGAAGTTCAAGGACGAGGGCACACGCTCGCTCGTCAAGCGGCTGATCGTCAGCGAGATGGACGATCTGCGCAATTTCAAGGCGAGCGGCAACTCCGGCGACGACGAGAAGGCCGTCTCCGAGATGGTCAACACGTTCATCGACGGGGACGAGACGATCAAGGCCCAGGTGTCCGAGATGGAAGAGACACCCGCTTCGCCGCCGACGACGGAGCGCTCGCGTGATGGACGGCGCGAGTTGAAAGTCGGCACGACAACCTCGCGGATTCGCGTCCGCTCGGCAAGGTAGGTGAAAATGAGCGAAACCGAGGCAACCCCGAAGAAGAAGTCCACCAGCCGGGCCGAAGCGGGCCTGGTCGAGGAGGGCTTCGAGGCTCAGCCGCAGGACGAGGCAATCGCGGCGGGCGAGCACATCGACTTCGACGCCCTGGAGGAAGCGGACGGCCTGGTCGAGACGGCTCAGTCCTCGCTGAAAGTCAGCGGCATGAGTCAGGAGGAGCAGAGCATGGACATGACACCCGCCGTCGTCGGCCCTCCGGGCTACGGCTCGCCGGATCCGGTCACCGCTGCCGGGCGGCTGCTGCCGCTCGACCAGCATCCGTTCAACCCCAATGCCCTGCCGGACGACCATCCGGCCAGGATCGATGAAAACTACGGCGTCGGCTATCAGGCCGATCTGTCGGGCGACGAGATCGGCACGCAGTTCCCCGGCGCTCCCGGACGCAGCGATCTGGAGACGGATTTGCTGGGCACGGGCGAGAGCGAGGCCGAGGCGACCGATTACGGTGCGCAGACGAAGGACGAGCTTCTGGCCGAGGCGCAGACGCGTGGCCTCGATGTCACGTCCGCGAACACGAAGGCCGAGATCATCACGGCGCTCCAGGAGGACGACGCCTCCTCCTAGCACGACTGTTTCTGAAAACGCCTCTCTGATGTGCAAGAAGGGAGTTGGGAGATGGGCCAGTTGATCCGTGATCACGACGCCGCATATCTCGCCGGGCATCTCGACGGCGACGGTTCGATCACCGATAACGGCAGCGGTTACGTTCGTGTGCAGTGGATCAGCGCCCATAAGACGACAATAAATGAAATTCGCCGGATGCTCAGGCGAGAGGGTGTTACTGCCTACGTGAAAAATGTCGGCGGTAGCAAGAACGTGCTCTGGTGCGTCTGTATCTACCGTCAGGATGATTGCAAATTCACACTGGAACGGATTGCTCCGTATCTTGTTGTGAAATCCGATCAAGCCTGGACGGTGCTGGGGGCATTTGGGTCACGGCTCAAGCATTACCACACTCCTCTCGGTTGGGACTATCTGGCCGGGTTGCTTGACACGGATGGTCATGTGACCCAACAGCAGAGATGGAAAAACGGCGGTCTGACGTATCGGGTCGCGTGGACGCAGAAGTACAAGCGAGGGTTTTCAGAGATCCAGGCGTTTCTCTCAGAGGCAGGAATTGCGTCGAAGCCAATACTCCTTCACTCGGGAGTGTGGCAACTGAGGGTACTTCGTCAGGGTGAAATTCTGATTCTCCTTGAAGAGATGCTTCCGTACCTGATCACGAAGGCAGCTAAGGCAAAGAAAACAATCTCTGATGTGCAAGAAAGGTGGGAAATATGTGTGGACAGTTGAAGCACGACGGCAGGGCCACACAGGGCGGCGTGACCGCCCCGGCGGCCCAGGCCATTGTCAAGGGCGACCTGTACCGGATCAACGCCTGGAACGGGATCGCTCTGAAAACCATCGGGGCGTCGGACACACTGCGCACGATGGACATGGAAATCGCTCCGGATCGGATCTGGTACGTCAAGCTCCCGGCCGCGCTCAGCCCGGCCGTGGGCGATCCGCTGTACTGGACGGCGGGTGCCGGGTTCAAGCGGGGCGATACCGATCTGTCCGCAACCGTCGCAGGCTCACCTGCCTGCAAGGTCGAAGAGGTGAAGGATGCGAACGGCTACGCCGCCGTGCGCGTTCTCAACCTCGCGTAAAGGCGAAGGGAGGGTAATTTCAGTGACGAAGACAGCACAGGGTGTCCTGATTCCCGACGCGCTGACGATGGACAAGATCACCCGCTTCGACAAGAACGGGCGCATGTTCATCGGGCACGACGGCCGCTTCGGCCCGCTCACACCGGGAGCGTACCTGGCGACGGACGGACATTTTCAAGACCTGAACCACAGGCGCTGGCAGAACGGCAGCCTCGTCGGTGAAATCGCGACGGTGCAACTCGTCTCCGCGTCCGAGATGGAAGGGCGGCTCGTGCCGCAGTTCTTCGAGGACATGGTGACAATCGATCTGCTGGAGCCGGTCAGCGAGATGATCACCACGTCCGACGGGGCGATGGATCTGCTCGACAAGGTGCGCATCGACATCGACCAGGGGCTGGCCGAGGTTCCCGTCCTGTACACGCCGCTCTACGAGCGGGTCAACGGCCCGTTCCCCGGCGGCTCCGTGCAGATCGGCGGCGATGTCGTGTTCGACGCGAACGTCGTTTTCATGGAGAAGTTCGAAGCAGGCGAGATCATCTTCGGTACGCTGGCCAAGGCCGGAGTCCCCAGCTTCGTCCCCATCTCGACGTACGCGGCGGGCTTCGAGTGGACGGAGGACATGATCGAGTACGACCGCTCCTACGAGATCTCGATGAATTCGAGGGCGTTCGGCCGGGCGTACAACTATCTGCTCAACCACCTCCACCTCTCACCGATCATCGCCTACACGTACGCCGCCGCCAACAAGACGGCGGCTGCATCGGGCCAAGGCTCGCTGCAGGCGAACACGCTCGTGACTTTTCAGAACGCGTACAAGCACGCCGCCCAGGCTCTGCCGCAGCGGGTGCCGTCGTGGATCCTCGCCAACGAGGCCGACCGTTTTCAGATCGAGGACGCGCTGCTCACGCCCGTCATCGACGCGAACGGCAACCCTTTGCGGCGTGTGCCGGTCACGGGCATCATCTACTACAACGGCGCGACGGTCACGAACGGCGTCAAGTCGTACGTCTATCCGGGTGTCACGGCGGGCAAGTGCTATTTCATCATGCCGGATCTGCGCATGAAGGAGCTTGTCCACCACGACCTCCGCATCGACATCGGCCCGGCGGACATCTCGCGGTTGATCGAGGGCCAGCAGGTTGCGCGTGCACGGCGTGGCCTCTATCTCGACATCCCGAACAGCGTCGAAGAAGTCACGCTACCCACGAGTTGAGGAAGTGAGCTTGCCTACCCAGGTCGAAAACTGTAGCCTTTCGGCCATGAGCGAAGTGATCAGACATACGCTCTCACAGGTGGATCCTGCGGCCCGTACTGCCGTTTGTTCGGTGTGCGGGCCGATCAGGATTCGCTCGCGTGGGATGAGCAGACATGGAAAACCTCAATGGCGTTGCGCAGAGGCGCAAAACTTCTATATGCGGGAGGTAGCGTCCAAATCTGAAAAAGGAAAACAGTGGCAAAGGGAAAGCTCGGCTCGCTACAGGAGCAAGAATCCCGAAAAGGTCAAGACTGAAGTCAAGAAGTGGAAAAAGGAAAATCCCGAGAGAGTAAAAGCGGCTAAGGCTCGCTGGGATCGTGAAAATCCCGAACGGGCCTGGCAACTCAACGCCAAAGCGAGAGCAATGGAATTTGATGCTTTCGTGGAGGATGTTGACAGGCAAGAGGTTCTCAGGCGGTACGGCTTCCGGTGCGGAATCTGTGGGAAGCCTTTCAAGAAAGGACGGTTTGAAATCGACCACATCGTCCCATACACGCTCGGCGGGAAGCACTCGTACGAGAACACTCAACCGGCACACACCTCCTGCAACCGCAAGAAGCGTAACAAGCTGGTTGCTCAGGAAGTCACGCTGCCCACGTCGTGAGCAGTGGCAGGCACACCGGCTGGAGGGGGGCTGCCGCCCGACAGCCCCTCTCTGAGCCTCTAGGACGCCTCAGGAGCTTTCAGAGGCATCCCAACCCTGTCCAGACGATCTCAGGCCGTCAGAACGGCTCCTGTGGCCTCCCAGCGCATGCTCTGGTAGGGTCGCCCGGACAGTCGAGGGTCGAAGTGGAACCGAATGCACATGGTTTTCAATCCGAATCGATTGCCCTTATAGGAGGGTGAGATGGGAGTACCTGTCAGGCTGGATTTCACACCTCCGACTCTCCCCGAAGTGGCCTCTCTGCACATCGAGGAGGCTTCCGACCAGCAGGGGACTTTTTCCGAGATCGAGGTAGTGACGGAAGTAGGCTCCTACCCGAATTACATTTCGTACTACACGACGCAGAACGCAACTGCCGTGGATTATTGGTTCCGCATCCGCTGGAAGACATCCGAGGGGGTTTTCACAGACTACTCCCCGGCCATTCAGGGAGGCACCAAGCTGCTCGTGCAGGAGATCGTGGACAGGGTGATCCTGCGCAACCCAGCTTTGAACGAGGTGATCGTCACGCAGGAGGCCGTTGCCGTTGTCTCTGAAAACTTTCCCGGCGAAGACCCACTCACGATCCCTGTTGAAAATGCGACGTACGTGCAGATCCGGGGTATGACGAACATGACGCTCGCCCGCTCGCTGATCGCGACGACGCTGGCGTCGGGTGGCTCCGTCTCGAAATTCACTGCGGGCCTCGTTTCTCTGCAGGCAGGCACGACAGCGGCCGACCCGACCAAGGCAATCGACGCGCTGATCAAGTCGGCAAACGACGATCTGGGCACGGGAGCGAGCTACGTGCTGCTCATGTCCACGGTCGATCCGACGGGCGCGAGCTACGGTTACTGCTGCGGGCCTGGCGGCTCGTTGCACGGAGTCGATCTGACCCGCACCGTCGCGATGGTGGATTACGCGTAATGTCAACGCTCGCCCAGATGAACGCGCTTTTTCAATCGAACGCGTCGAGTGCACGCTACTACCGCTCGTCGGGCCGCTCTCTGCCCTGTCCTTGCAGAACACCCGAGGGCTTCAGGGATCCGGAGCTTCACCTCTCGTTCGCTCAGTACGGGGTCGAGTCGTTCTCTGTTTCATCCGGCGTAATTCCAGCGGGCACGCAGCTTCGTTACACGCTCGTCGCAATCGGCAGCAACGGAGTGGCTATGTCACCGGCCGTCGTCTACCCGCCGCTCTACTCGGACGAGATCACGGATGCCCAGAGTTTTCAGGTTTCGCTCGCTTTCAACTGGCCGCCCGGTGAGGCGTTTGTGGGCGGTAACTGGGCCGTGTATCGCTCTGAAAACGGGGACAGCCCCACTTTGCTGGGCACACTCGACCATCCGTCCACGACGTTCGTGGACAACTACCCGCTTGGCTCGGGTAGCGTGGGCCTGATCGAGCCTGTGCTGTGCAACGAGGCTGGTGAAATTCCGCAGACTCCCATCGACATGATCGTCAAGGCGTTTGTGCAGCCGATTCAGAGCACGAGGGCCACGCGTCTCTCGACGGAGTACCTGCAGGAGGTGTTCGGCACCATCGAGGCGGACGATCACCTGGGTATCTTTCCCGTGACGTGGAGCGGCAACCGGCTCGATTTCAGGAACTGGGGCCAGCACGGCGAGGATTTCATCGAGTACGACGGTCAGCGCTTCTTCGTTATCAACGCGAACATGATCCCCGATCCCGGAAACGGCGACCCGGAACATCACTGGGAGACGGGCCTCAGACTGATTCGAGAGGATGGTCTTGTGTCATGACGCCGATGGACTGGGCATATGCGGCGGCCTTTTTTGACGGCGAGGGATGCGTGACTGTCAACATCGCTGAAAGGAAAACGGCTACTCAAAGCTGTGTGGTTGGAGCGAGAGCGATGAATCTTTCGCTTCGCGTGGCGAACAACGATCCGACTGTGCCTCGCTGGTTCGAGAAGAACATCGGTGGCACGGTTCGTTTTCATTCAGCAACGCGCGACTCGTACGTTTGGATCGTTCAGGGCGACCTGGCGCGAGCAGTGGCAGTGAAACTGATGAAATACACGAAGATGAAGAAGCGGCAGCTTCGTCTCTTCGTTCAACTCATGGATACGCGACAGCCCAACCTGGGTCGTGGGTATACGACGCCTGATTCAGTGTGGAGGCAGCGTGAGAAGCTGATTTCACAACTGAGGGCTGACCCATATCGGCGGCGCAGAGGTGAGTCGGTGATTTCATGAAGCTAGGACTCAGGATGATTCGCGAGGACGGGCTGGTGAGCTAAGTGGCCAGGCTCGTTCACTGGGACACGCCCAAAGGCATGGGCGGGCTTTTTCAGATCACGCCCCAGACGATCAACGGCATCGAGGCGTACATCCGCTGGGCGCAGTACGAGGTGCCACGCAACCTGCCCGTCTACATGGACAGGCTGGCGCATTTCATGGCCTTGAAAAACCAGGGATTCGCCCGCAGGATGGCATTCGGCCCACTCGACCCGGACGGCAGGCGCACGGAGCTTGCCTGGCGCACACCGGAGCAAGGGATCAGGAGAATTTCACAGAACTACTACCTGGGCTGGAAGGTCAGGAAACTGCGTCAGGGCCACTACCGGCTGTACAACGCGTCCAAGGAGGCGTATTTCATCGAGTTCGGGATCTCCGAGGTCGGCTTCGGTGAAAATCGTCATGTGCCCAAGGGCAGGATTCGCCGTCCCGTCAGGAAGCTGTCGCTGATCAAGACGATTCGCTTCATGGCGACGACGCAGGCGTACCATCGCATCTGGACGGACATTTTCAGGTCGCGGCACACGTCTGGTGGCTTTTCACAAAAAGTACAGTCCCCGGCCGGAGGGCATCTGCGCTGGGAGGACATCTCGGAGCACGAGGCTGGTTCGGTCATGCGTGGCAATCTCCGCGCCGGGCGCTCGCTGACGCACGGCCTGCGCAACGAGGGCGGGCAGATTCAGCAGCGCAGGCCCAATGCAGGCGGCGGCACGTACAGAGGCCCGTATCTGCGCGGCAGGGGCAGTGTGCTGCCGCCGACGGGAAGGAGGCGACCGCCGTGGCGGTGAAATACGACCCTGAAAGCTGGCTGGAGTCGGCCGTCCGCGTGCTCAAGGAGTACCTGGAGCAGGAATTTCACCAGTCGCTCAGCAACGGCGGCGAGTTCGTGGGCGAGGACGCGTACGAGATCGTTGCCGAGTTCCCAGGCTCGGATCTGGACACGCGCAGGATGCCGATGCACAGGACAGTCGTCCATTTCGAGGTGGACGACATCCAGAGCGGTGTGGTCGGCATCGGGGACAACATTTTCATTTCGACGTACGACGAGACGGCACAAGAGGTCACAGGGCGCACGGGTGAGGTTCATGTTCTGAACATCGACGTGGGCATCTGGGCCAGTGATGCGTCCGGCGGTGCCACGGCCCGGCTCAGGGCCAAGCAGATCCTCCAGAACAGCCTGGGCGGTGCAAGAGGGATCACCAGGCTCAGGAATTTCAGCGATGGTGGTGACGGGGCACTGGAGATCACCGGCTTCTCGGGCGGCAGGTTCATCATGGACAGGATCAACGACATGCAAGTTTTCAGGATGATCGAGTCCACGCTCATGATCCGCGTGTTCAGCCGTGTGCCTCTGGACGCGAGTGACAGCGGCCCGGCTATCGAGGAGTTCGAGATCGACCCGTTCATCCAGACCTATGATGAAAACGGACAACTGGTGGAAGTAAAGGACTGAAAGGTGGTGAAGAATGTCTAGCACTTTGCTCGACCCCCGTGTAATCGACGCCAGCACACTGACACCGAGGCAGACGAGCGAGATTTTCCTTCAGCCCGCTGTCGAAGGGCAGGCGGATACGGCCGGGACGGCGAACATCAATGTGCCCATACTGATTTCACGTCTCGACCAGGCGGCCGACCAGTTCGGGGCGAACTCACCGCTGTACCGCAACATCAAGGCGCTGCTCGACCGTGGCGCAGGCCCGGTGATCGGTATCGCGTCCGTCAAGGGTGCGACTCCTCCGACGCTCGCGCAACGACAGGCGGCCTGGGAGAAGCTGGAATCGGACACGAACATCCGCATCCGGCTGACCGACTCCGAGGTGCAGGCCGACCTCACTGCACTTTCAGTTTCGTGTGCGAACGCGAGCCTGATCGACAACAAGCAGATCGCCTTCGTCGGCATGCCGTCCGGCACGACGAAGGCGAACCTGATCGCCGCAGCGACGGCGATCACGGCAGGCGGTGAAATTCCCGCATCGCGGACGTGCCTCGTCGCTCCCGGCGTCTACGACCAGACGGGAACGCTCAGGGGCGGTTCGTTCGGAGCCGCATGCGTGGCCGCCGAGGTGGCCAAGAACGGGGATCCGTCCAACGATCTCGACCTGTGGGACATTCCTTTGCTCACGGCAATCGAGCTGGACGCGTTCGGCCTTCCGATTTTCAGAAGGAAGGTTGTGTCCGGCGTGCCCATGAACGACTACGAGGATCTGCTGCAGGGTGGTATCACACCGCTTCAGCCGTCTCGCATCGCCGGAGGCGTGGCCACGACGCATCTGCGCACGGCGTACACGACGAACACCGCGTACGACTCACTGTACACGCGCATCATCGTGGATCAGCTTTTTGTGGACGTGCGCGACTATCTGTATGGCGGTGGCTTTTTCAGACAAGGGAACACCGAGACGACTCGCAACTGGATCAAGTCGGGCGTGATGGCACTGCTGGACGAGCGCCGCACCTGGCTGGCTCCGGTCGAGCAGCCGGACGGTACGCGTGGCTATAAGGTCAACGTTGTCGCCTCGGCGGATTTCCGCCAGGTGATCGTCGGCTACGAGGGGATCGTCGTTCGCGGAATTTCAACGATCAAGGTTGCAGGGAACCTCACAATCCCGGTCTAGCGAAAGGAGGTATGAAAAGTGGGTTGGTTGGCTGGCATAACAGCGGTAGACCTGGACATCAAGTTCGAGGCCGGTACGCATTTCACGGCCGTGCAGGAGATGACCGAGGAGTTCCGCCAGGAAGTCGCGTATCAGGGCGCATTCAGGCACGACGGCCCCGTGCTGCGGCGCAAGCGCAGATCGGACGAAGGCACGATCAGCTTTTCGGTCATACTGCTGAAGAGCGGAATTTCAGGGGAGATGAACAACGAGGACAAGCTCAAGGACATGGAGGACTTCGAGATCACGACGATCCGGGGCAACCATACGTGGACGTACAAGGGCTGCAACTGGAATCGAATTTCAATTCGTTCCACGCTCGACCAGTGCACGCTCGATGCCGACGTGTCCGTGCCCGGCTATCCCGCGCCGTATCCGGCGGGAGTCGGTCTGGGCTAGGCCGTGGACAAGCGGGTGGAAGAACTTATCGAACGCGGCGTGAGCGCGCTCGAAAAGCTGGCGCAGGACGAGATCGAATTTCAGGTGGAGACAAAGCCACCTGTCTGTCCGCACTGTGAGCGGATCAACCCCAGTGTGCGCATTGATGAGGCACATGGATCCGGCCCGCTGGTCGAGCATTTCACGCAAGCCCAGTGCCTGCACTGCAACCGGGTCTTCTACGTCATCCCGCTGCATGTGGAATGCCTGAAAAACGAAGCCGAAGCAAGGATGCTAATCGAGGAGAAGGTGAGCCTGGGTGGCTACGAACGCAACGGAACAAACAACTAGGGAGAAAATTCGCGAGCGTCGGCTCGACCGCATGCGCCTGGGCCAGGCGGTGTGCGACTACGTGACGCTGCCCTCCGACCCTGAAATTCGCCTGTGCATCGTCCCCTTGCGCGAGGCGGACTACCTGGCCGTGCTTGAAAAGGTCAACGTGGTAGAGGCGAACGACGACATCTCCGGCATGGCCGTGCGCGAGCGTGTGATGGCCCAGGAAGTCTGCGTACGCTCGATTCGCGAGGAGTTCGACCTGACGACCCGCGTCTACCCCGACGTGGAGGAGATGCTCAAGGATCTCGAAGTCGCTGACATCGATGAAATCTACGACCGTTACAAGGAGATGACGCAGAAGTCGTCTCCTACCCTGGAGGGGATCCCGGAGGAGGAGTTCATCGAGATAAAAAAACTCTTGCAGGCAATGGACTGGAGCGCTCTATCTGGGCGATCATGGTACGCAGCCAAACGCTTCCTTTCAACGATTACGCCCTCGCCACTCCTGGACAGCTTGCCTGGGTTTACCTCAACCAACTCGTTGACTACGACGAGCGAGTCCGAAAAATCCACGTCCACTGCCTCACCAAATTTCACCAAGAAAGATGCGAAGTCTGCGGAGAGTCGATAGCGGATGTGAGCAAGGTGCCTGCCGAACTACAAGACAAGATCTACCGGCCGGGTGAAGACGGCAAGATCCAGGAATTCACCTGGAACCGGAAGAAGGTAGAGCGGTTCGGTGACACCACGGACGAAGACGAGACTGAAATCGACATAGACATATGAGCACGATTTTCAACCAAGTCCTGACCGAATTCCGGGTAGTCGGCACCGGGGTTCAGGCCGGGATGCAGCAACTGGTCGGCGGAACCACACAGTGGACGCGCAGTATCCAGGATGCGACCAGGCAAAGTGAAAAGCTGAGTGCCTTGTGGAGAGCGTTCGGCACGACGTTGCGCTACGCCATCGCCGGTCAGGTCGTTTTCGGAATGGGCAGGTTCATCACGCAGTTGAAAGAAGTCCAGGTGCAGATGGGCTTGATCTCGGCAATTGGCGAGCTTCAAGGAGGCCAACCAATCGTCGGCCAGAACCTGACCAATCTGATGCGAGACATTCGTGTCGGGGCCGTCGAGTCTCTCACTCCCGTGCAGCAGTACAACGACGCGGTGATCAACCTGCTCTCCACGATCCAGAACGTGCCGCAAGATCAAATTACACCGATGGTGACGACGATCACTCGGGCGGCGCAACTGGCCCAGGTCGGGGCCGAGGATGCAACTCGTGCATTTACAACACTTGGTGTCGCGTTCGGGCAGCGGCCGACACCGGAGAGCATCCAGACGATGGCCCAGGAGTTTTTCATCCTGACCAAGCAGGCACCAGGTGGCGTTCCCGCCGGTCAGCAGATGCTCCAGCAGATGGGGCAGCTTGCTGCATTGACCCGCGCTGCACACGGCACGCCTCCTGAAATGTTCGCGCTGATGCTCTCCGGGCTGCGCGGTGGTATTCCTCCGGCTCAGGCAGGACGTGCGCTCCAGTTCTTCCTCCAGACGCTTGCCTTCCCAGGCCAGCAGGTGGCTCCTTCTCGCAAGGCGCTGGCCTCGGTCGGGATTACACCGCTCTCGAACATGACACTGCAAGAGCGGCTCAATGCAATTTTCAAAAGAGCCGGTGCGATGGGTGTCAGGGGCGATTTGGGCCAGGTCATGAACCTGGACGAGGAGACGATGGCCGGGTTGGAAGGCATGGATGCGACTTCGGCGCTCCAGCAGGTCGGAATCTCAGGGCCGGGTGCCGTCTTCCTCGGAACCGTTTTCAGGAGGATCCACGCTTTGCGCATGGCGTTGGCGCTCTCCACTCAAGTCCAGATGGGTCAGTTCGACCAGGATATGAAAATGATGCAGGATGCGCACGAAGGCATCGTCAGCGACACGAACGACATGGCCAAGGCGTGGGAGCGGCTTGCCGATCAGGCTCCGCTCCAGGCGGCAGCAACTGCTCTCGACGCGCTCAGGGTTCAAATTTCACAGGATCTGCTCGCGCCTGTGCTCAAGCCGGTTGCGAAAACGCTTGTCAGAGGCGTGGGTGTGGCGCAGGAGCATCCTGACGAGACTCGCAACCTGTTGATCGCCGCTCTGCTTGGCGGTGGAGCTATTGGCGGCTTCAAGTTTTTCAAGGGGCTGGGTAGAACCGGTGTCCCGCTTGCTGCGGCTGCCCAGAGCATCATGTCGGGCGACCGCCAGTTGGGCACGCTGCTCAACCCGATGTACGTGATTATCGTCAGCGACATGAGCACGATTTTCAATCCAGGCGGAAGGTACGGCCCGCCCAGGCCGTATGGGCCGAGGCCGAGGCCAGAAGGAGATCTGCCGGGTGACAGGCCGAGGACGACGAGAACAGGACGAGCAGGACGATTTGGGAGGATTTTCAGGCCGGTTGCAAGCGTCGGCGGTGCCTTGCTTAGCTGGCCTGCAGCAGTTGCAGCGGGTGGAACGGAGCTAGCTGCGCAGATGGGCGGCGGGCGCTGGGGGCCAGGGCCGATAAGCGATCCTCTGGGATTTCTTTGGTCGTCTTCGGGCCAGGTAGGGAGAGAGTGGAGAAACGCCTGGCGTGACTCCGGGGTCGTTCGCCCGGCACTTGAGCAGATTTTCAACTTTGGCGGCAGCAAGAACAAGCTTTCGTTTGACCAGGCGGTTGCGATCAAGAAGGCACAACAGGCTGGCATGCCCGAAGATCAGCTACGCCGAATGGCGTTCGGCATGGCCCGCTCGTCCGATCCGGATATTCAAGCATCAGGCAGGCCCAACGAGTTGACGCTGAACATCAACCTCAAGCATCCGGACGGCACCAAGTCGAGGAAAAAGGTTCACCTGCCGATTACGCAGTATCAGAATGGAAAAGCTCCTTCCCAAGGCGGCAGTGCCGCGAAATCGAGAAAGTAAATGGCCCCACGTCCGCCCACAATCGATCCGAAAGCCAAGCGCTTCTACGGCGAGGACACCGCCAAGTACCTGATCAACCCCGGTACGGTCAGTGCGCCGGGCAGGCACACGCCTGGCCAGCTTCGGCATGCACGCCCCTACCTGGCGAACGGACGCAAGCTGTTTGTCTTTCCCACTCCCGTCGAAGGATTTTCACGTTCCGGCCAGGCCCAACTCGGCCTGCGCCACTACATCGGGGACTGGAAGGCGGATGGCGTTACGATCCACTACGAAGAGGGAAGAATTACACTGAACGGCCTTTTCCCCGGTCAGACTTCGCAGCAGAACATGGTCGAGTGCCTGATGATGCTGCGCTCGAAGCACAAGGGCCGTGGCCTCGTGCTCTATGCACCCGGTCTTTTCAACCGGGAGCAGTATATCCTGCCCGAGAACTGGGATTTCACGCACGACGAGGAAGATCGCACGCATTCGATCCACTACTCGATCACGTTCGTGAAAATCGGGGAGGGCAAGAAGGTCGCGGATCCTCTGAGCATGCCGCCGTACTACCGCCCGGTTACGCGCAAGTCGAAGCCGAAGGGCAAGGCGGCGCGGACGTACACGGTCAAGGCTGGGGCGCGAACGCTGCGTACCATCGCTGCCAAGCCCAGCGTGTACGGCGACCCCAAGAAGTGGACGCAGCTTCTGGCGCTCAACCGAGCACGGATCGAGTCGATTCAGGAGAAGGGCACGACAATCGGCAGTTACAAGCTGCCAAATTACAGGCTACCGGTCGGTTTTCAACTCAGATACTGATGAACCCGCAGGCAAAGGCAAAGGTGAGAGCGAGGCACAAACAGGCTATTGCTGAATTTCAGCGCTGGTTGAGGCGCAACCCCAGGGCCAAGCTGGAGAAGCAGATCCAGATGTTCGACGCTTTCATCGATGATGCTAGTCCGACGCTGGCTGAAAAGAGGAAGCGTGCCACCGCCCGTCGTTAACGCCTCTCATCTGCCCAGTATCCGTGCCGTGATCACGACCAAGTGGGGTCGTGGCTACACGAAGCGTGTAATTCCGCATGTCGAGAGCTTCTACGTGGACACGTCGCTCGACAACGACGCCGATTCCTGGCAGATCACGCTTGGCGATCCGACTGGGGACTATCTGGCGATGATGAACCGTGACAGCGAGGTGCGTATCGAGCTTCTCAGCGCCGACCCCGGAGGTGCCGGGCACATCATGACCGGGATCGCGGACGATCTCTCGTATGACCAGGACGGTGCCTACACGATTTCAGGCCGCGACTATGCCTCGCTTGCGCTCGACTCGATGGTCGAGCCGCAGAAATGGAAAAAGGTCAAGCCGATGTATGTGATCGGCAACCAGGCCAAGCAGCTTGGCTATCCCCAGGTGAGCCTCAACAACGTCTCGAAGTGGAAAAAGGTCATCAAGACGGACGGCTCCGAGACGTACTGGGAGTTCTGGTTCCGTCTCGTGCGCAACGACAAGGCGTATCTGTGGGTGGGGCCGAACGGAGCGCTCATCCTCAACCGCTTGAATTACAGCGAGCGGCCTACGTACTACTTCGGCACGCCCAAGAAGGATGACCCGGAACTGATTCAGACGGCGCACATCCCTGTCGAAGGTCTTGAAATTCGCAAATCTACCCAGGGCCGTGCTTATAAGATCTGGACGTACGTGAACAGCGGCAAGTTGCGCACGACGATTCCCGTGACCGACATGACGATTGACGACTGGGTCAAACGCCCCGTGAAAGTCATGCAGGACACGCAGTCGGGCAAGGTCACCGGGGCGAAGAAGCGGGCCTGGAACGAGATCTACGAAGGCAAGGTGGGGGCTGTCGAGATCCGGCTCGTGATTTCAGACCCCACGTACGTGATCTCGCCCAACCGCATGGCCCGCGTGCGCATTCCCGAGATCGATTTCATCGGCACGTATTTCATCGTTGGCACGAAGGTGCAGGCAGGGCCGGACGGCTTCGTCCAGGAGATCAGGCTGCGTGAAAAGGAGATGGCCCTCTCGCGCCGTGTGCCCCAGGAGCCGAAGATCCCAGGTCGCACGCAGAAAGCCCCGGCCGAAGGCGGTGAGGCCGACGTGGGCGAGCAGATCGGAGCGTTCATTCCCAGGCCCGACTGGGGCAACTACTTCGAGAATGCCGCCCGCGAGCACCAGGGCTTCTGGGACTTCGACATTTTCACGGCGTTCTTGCTGGCCATCGCCAAGCAGGAGTCCGGTTTTCGCAACATCCGCCAGATCGGCATGAACATCGGTGAGGACAGGATCGAGTGGTATCCGGTTCTGCCCGGCGACCCCGACCCGGCCGACAAGGACACACACGGGCGGCAGAAGCCCGGCCATACGAACTCACGTCCGGACTGGGAGCTTAACTTCGCCAATCAGGTAGGCACGCACGGCCTGAGCCAGGAGGCGGGTGTCGGCCCGATGCAGCTTACATGGCGCAAATGGAAAACAAATGCCGACGACTGGTATGCGGATCATCATCCCAAGGCGAACCACGGACGGGATCAGTATCTGGGCGGGCGCTGGGATCCGGAGAGCAACATCATGGAGGGTGCCAGATATTTCAAGTCTTGCCTCGACCAGACGCACATGGAGCCGGGTGGCGACGACTCGAACCAGTTCGCGGCGATGGAAAAGGCATATGCACTCTACAACGGAGGTTCGTCGGAGTCGTACATTCGTGCCAAGGCTGTGCGCAAGGTCGCAACGAGGTTCCTCGACCCGGTTCGGGCTGCGGTGGAGACTGCACAGGCGGACAGTGCAGACGACAGCACGGACGGCGGTACGCTGACGAGCGACATTTTCCCACTGGGCTGGCCGAACAACGAGCAGATCATCGCTGCTTTTCAGCGCAGCATGTGGTGGGGGCAGGTTCCCTCTGCTCCTGCCGCTGGGCCGATTTCACCTGGGCTACCTCATATCGAGTTCATCAAGTCCCCGGTTTACACTGCGCGGCTGGCCGACATCCTCTGGATCGTGATCCACACGATGGAAAACAACTCGAAGACGCCCGATATCGAAGAAAACAATGTCGCGTACAGCGTTGCTCAGGACTTCGCGACGGGCAAGCGCGGTGTCTCCTCACACTACTGCATCGACAACCTCAAGGTGTACCAGTGCGTGTACGACAAGTTCGCTGCGAACGCAACGGCTGGATACGCAGTCGGAGTGGCGGGCGGGCTTTCGACAGACCAGTACAGCCTACAGTTCGAGCATGCAGGCACGGCCGAGCAGACGGCTGCCCAGTGGGGTGACAACTATTCGCAGAACATGTTGAGGCTCTCGGCAAGGGTCGTGGCCGACAAATGCAAGAAGTACGGGATTCAAGTCAGGCATCTGACCGTCCCTGAAATTCAGGGAGGGCTGATCTCCGGGATCTGTGGGCACAACGATATCAACGACGCATTCCGGGCCAGCAACCCCGGCAGTGACATGAGCCACTGGGATCCCGGCCCGAACTTCCCCTGGGCTGATTACATCCAGATGGTGCAGGATGCAAAGGATGCGATGTAAATGCCGCTCATCTCTGTTGACAACATCGACCCGTCCGTGCTCAGCCCGGCTGAATTTCGCCAGTACAAAGTCTGCTGCGCCGCTATTTGGTGCCTGCGCCACAAGGACGACCTCAGCTACGGCGCGACTCGTGATGTCAGGAACTGGCACCCGCCGCCATCCATGCCCAACGTGCTGGACTGCTCTGCGCTCATCCACTATTGCTTCAAGGTCGCGGGCTGCCCCGACCCGAGTGAAAATTCCAATTATGCGGGCAACACCGCTTCCTTGTGGGGCAGTGGGATCCTCGTCGGCGGCAAGAACGTGACGACCGGGCAGATGCGTCCGGGCGACGTGTGCTTCTACGGCTGGAAGGTTCCAATGGTCGGTGGCGACAGCGAGCATGCCACGCTGTATGTGGGGCAGGGCAAGGTAATTTCACAGGGCAGCGAGGAAGGGCCGTTCCTGGTCGGCTACAAGAGCGATTTCAAGAAGCCGTTCATCGGAGTAAAGCGCTACAGGTTCTGATGATCAGCGAGGAGGAATGGAACTCGATCCGGGCCGTGTGCGAGAAGATCTCACGCGAAGTGGCCGGTACGAGAGGCGAGTGGTTCCAGACCGGGCGCGTGATCAAGCGCGATGAAAAAAACCGGCTCGTCTGGATCAAGGGCATGGGCCACACGCCGCTGCCCGTTGTCGGCTTCGAGTACGACGTGCGCTACTACGACACGGACGACGAGGGAAATTTGCGCGTGAGAAACGCCCGTGCCAAAGTCGTCGTGCCCGCGCTAGGAGCAACCGTGCTCGTTGCATTCGAGCTTGGCTCCACCCGCCTGCCACGCTGCCTGGGCATCGTTCAAGGAAAAAACTATCTGGAGACGGAGGAAGACTAACCGTGGCTTGGGACTTGGCGATTTCAGATTACGGCGACCTGATCATGTCCGGGAACCGGGATCTGGCCGGAGTCTCGGGCGACGACCTGACCAGCCAGCGCATCACGACACGCCTGCTCGTGCATCGCGGCTCGTGGTTCTACGACCCGGAAGGGACGTTCGGCAGCGATCTCTACCAGGCGCTGGGCAAGCCGACCACACAGGATGTTGAAATCGATTCGAGGGTGCGTGATGCGCTGCGCGAGATGGAGGATGTCCTGATCGAGAGTGTGGACTGGAAGTACACGGATGATGAAAAATCGATCGTCGTACGTGTCGAGTACACGGACAACCCGCAGGAAGAGGAGTCCTCGCTCCAGTCGGAGGCCAGTGAGCTTACGTCTACCGTCGTCACAGTCCCGCTCGCGCCAGGAGGAGGTGCCTAGGTGCCTGTCTCGCTTTCCACCATTTACAAGACTCGCCAGGACATCCTGACGAGCATGATCCAGCAACTCACCGCTGGGATTCCGGACGCTTACACCGGTACGGACGGTGTAATTCGCATCATCTTCGAGATCGAGGCAGGGCAGTTCGAGAGTCTCTATCTCGCGGAGCAGTTGCTGCTGGAGGACATGTGGGTTTCCACGGCGAGCTACCAGGCGCTGGTTCGCTACGGCGACCAGTACGGCTTGCCCATGTTCCAGGGCAACCGCGCCGAGGGCACGCTCATGTTTTCAGGAGATGACGGAGGCTACATCCCCCAGGGCACGCTGGCCGCGCACGATCCCGGCAACGGCCTGGATCCGATCTACTTCGAGACGACTGCCGACGCAACGCTGCCGTCAACCGGGGATCCGACTCCACCCTTGGCAACCCCGGTTGACGGCGGTGGAAACCTGACCGGTGCCTACGAGTACATCCTCACGTACACGACGGCACTGGGCGAGACGCTGCCGTCCGACGAGTCTGAAATCAAGACGGTCAACGCAGGCATGATCGACCTGACGGGCATCGCCCTGGGCGGGCCGGGCACGACGGGGCGCAGGCTCTATCGCGCTCGCAACGGTGATGGAAATTTCAGGCTTGTCAACGATTTTGCCGAGAACACGACGACGACCTGGCAGGACAACGTGAGCGATGCGTCGATTGCCAGTGCAGAGACTCCTCCCATCGTGGACACGGGCCATGCCGTCGTCGTGGCGGCGTCTGCCCAAGAAGTGGGTGTCGATGGCAACGTCGTCGTCGGCTCGATCACGACGATTTCAGACGGCCCCGCCGAGCTTACGGACGTGACGAACACGATTGCGTTCACGGGCGGCCAGGATCCGGAGGACTCGGAGATCTATCGCTCACGTCTCTTGAATTTCATCAGGAATCCGCAGACCGGCTCCGTCTCGGACATCGAGGCGTGGGCGCTGAACGTGGACGGCGTGGAGAGCGCGACCGTCCTTGAAAACACACCTGGGCCGGGCGAGGTGACCGTGCAGATCACCGGGCCGGGCGGCTCTGTTGCCACGCCGGAGTTGATCGATGAGGTTCAGCAGACGCTCGATGCGCTCGACTACGCGAACATCACGATTCATGTCGAGACGTTTACACCGCTCTCGACCGATGTGACCGTTGACGTGACCGAAGGTAGCGGCTACACACTGCAGGCGGTCACTCCGTCCGTGCAGCAGGCAGTCTCCGATTACATCAACGATCTCGGAGTTGCCGAGACTCTGAAAATCTCGGGTATCATCGATGCCGTGTTCGGACTGGCGGGTGTGGACGACGTGGTGGTCACGACCCCTACTACCAACCAGGCTACACCCGCCGGGCAGAAGCGGGTTGCCGGGGTAATCACAGTCACATGAGCGAGCCGTATCCGCCCACGCCGAACCAGCCTTCGCTCCCCGCGGAGACGACATTCACGGAGGCAGAGCTTGTCTTCCTGGACGAGTCTCCCCCTGGGCTTTTCCCGGAGAACCAGGATTCGAACTTCGGCTTCATCTTCCGCAAGATTTTCAGCGATCTCTCGCAGGACGTGGCGAACTGGCAGGACGTTCTTTACAACGAGCACTTTGTGCAGACATCGGCCCAGTTCCTCGACCAGTGGGAGATCGAGTATGGCCTGCCCCCGGTCGGTGAAGGTGCGACGGTTGAATTTCAGAGAGCGAACATTTTGGCCCGTGTCCAGCGTGGGCCGTTTACACGCACCAGGCGCGACAACATCATTCGCCAGTTCGTGGAGACGACGTTTGGCACGGTGATTCAGCTTGTGCCGCAGGGAGTGGGCATCGATCTGGGCGGGATACCGATTTACGGCGAGCCGGGCGACGTGGATTCTCTGTTCGACGTGATCGAGAACATCCCCGAATTTTCATATGTCGTGTGGATCGCTTCTACGAATACGCCGAACCTCACTGCGCTGACCCGTGAGTTGAAGCGTATTACGCCAGCAGGAATTTCATTTACAATCACAAGTGTGCATCCGTAGGAGGTGAGGTAGTTGGGTACGAGATTCAACATCGTAGATTGGAGGTGGCTGGCTGCTTTCACCGACGCAGAGGGTTCAATCGTTCTTGCCAAGAATTTCGAGAAGCGGCCATCCCAGATCAACGTCAGGTGGTATCAGAGTGAAAATCAGATCGAGTTGCTCTGGGCCATCAAGGACTTCCTGGACGAGAAAGGAATCTCGAACTACTGGTATGCCAACGAGAGCAATACCAATTTCAGGGCCACTGCGTTGGTTTGGACGCTTGGCGTTTCTGGAGTTGCGTCCTGTCAGGTAGTCCTCAAAGGAATCCGTCCATTCCTGATTTCAGAGAAGAAGATCGAACGGGCTGACAAGGCACTCGAAGTTTTCAACGGGTACAAGGGCCGCGTGTATACGAAAGCCTCGAAGTGCAGGAAAGGTCATGACATGACGAAGCCAAAGAACATCTACACACGGCCGTCAGGTGCGCGTCAGTGCCGAGTCTGTATGCAAGAGGTCGAGCGCAACCGCAAAAGGGATCGTCGGAAGGTGGCGATCTGAAATGGGGTCGAGATTCAAGATCTTCGAGAGCACCGGCCTCGCCCCCAACGGGCGTCTCTATGCCGGAGATCTCAACCAGATGCAGGACAGCTACGCCGATCAGACGAACCTGTCTCAGGAAGTCGGCGTAGCCGCGTTGACGATTGGCGAGACTGCACTGAAATTGCTGCGATACGGAACCGGTGAGGCGCGGTTGTCCGGGTTGCTGCGCATCGACGGCATCCTGCGCGGCCTGGGAGGGCTGTACGCGGGTGCGTTCACGACGGCGCAGCGCGATGCCATCGCGGCAGGCTCGCGCCCGTACGGACTGATCATCCTCAACACGACGACGAATCAGATCGAGTGGAACAAGGGCACGGACGCCACGCCGAACTGGCAGCCCATCGCTCCGGTTTTAGGCTCTGGGTCTATTACCGGCTCGATGCTGGCCCCGAACAGCGTGGACTCCTCGAAGATCGTAGACGGCACTGTGACGTACGCAGACCTGGATGGAGGGTTGAAGCCGACTGTGAGCGCGGCGGCCGGTGCAGAGGCTCTCAGAGCCTTGGGGACGGGTGCCAGCACAGCCTGCGCCGGGAACGACATCCGCCTGACAGGTATCGCGGGCGTGAGCACGCCGACGGCCAGCTACACGCTTGTGATCTCGGACGCAGGCGGCATGGTGCGCATGAACGTCGCCAGCGCGAACACGCTGACCGTTCCGGCCAATGCGACGGTCGGCTTCCCCGTCGGGACGATTGTCAACGTCGTGCAGTACGGAGCGGGCCAGACGACGATTGCCGCCGCCGGAGGAGTCACGCTGCGCGTGATCCCCGGCTTGAAATTGGTCGGCCAGTACGCGATGGCGTCGCTCGTCAAGGTCGCGACGGACGAGTGGGTCGTCTCGGGGAACCTGTCGGCATGAGGATCCTCGCGCACCCAGGTGACCTGATCGCACCTTCCTGCGTTTTCACCAGTCCGGCTGCCGGGAACGTCGCGGACACAATAACGATCTCGGTCAACGCGACGGACAACTACGGTGTGGCGGGGGTGCAGTTCAAGATCGACGGCGCGAACATCGGTGCGGAGGACACGTCACCACCTTTTTCAACTACCCTTGACACGCATATGTACGCGAACGGCGGGCACACGCTTACTGCGGTTGCGCGTGACGCAAAAGGAAATTCAACGACTGTCAACCGGAGCATTAACGTGGCCAACTCGCCTCCGGCGGCGGGCTTCGTCTTCTGGGGCGACTTGATGCAACCGGATGGCGAAGGTGGCTGGACGAGCTATCGCTCTGGAGCAGCAAATTACGGCGACCGCTACAGCACCCTGATCTTGAATGCTACGTCCTGGTGGGGCGGGCCGGGGCAAGGAGCCGGTGCGCTTCCGGTTCTCAATCTGCCGGGCAATCCCGACTCGACTCACTATCAGATGCATATTCAGATGTGGGCAGGCAGGCTCGAAGGCGGCAGCGAGCACAACGTCGTGCGCATGTCACTTGTCTGGTACGGCAGCGAGTATGAGATGTTCAACCAGCAAATTACTGTTTACAACGGGCTGGTCGGGCCTGTATTCGATGCAAACGGCGGCGAGCCGATGCAGTGGCTGCGCTGGGCGAACGACCCCGGCTGGAACGACGGCTTCACGCAGGACATTCGCATCTACTACTATTTCACTCCGAAGTACGCAAGCTAGGTGGTGAAGATGAGCGAGTGGTATGAAAAAGCTTACCGTGGAGGAGGGCCGGTTCAGGTGAAGTTCCCCCGGCCGTTGTACCCTCCTGACGCGGCTGCCAAGGGCAAGACGCCTTCCAAGGACGGCCCGGACGTGGTTGCGTACAAGCGGGCGATTTGCCATGCGGGGCGCTGGGGCGAATGGGCACCCGATACCTGGGACGACTCGTTTTCCAACGCGTTTTCACACGGCAAAGGCCCGAACGTGAAGGACACGGGGATAGCAGGTTTTCAACGTCAACAGAAGTTGGACGATACCGGCTGGATCGGGGAGAAGACGTTCAACAACATGCGCTATGCGCTGATCTCCGACCCGAGCGCACCGCATTACGGCGAGCCGATCCTCGACTCGGTGTGCGTCGATCTGCTCGAACAGGCGTATGAAATGTTCAACGAGCCGCCTGAAGAAGCCAAGCTGACACGAAAACAGATACCGAGTCCCAACTACTCCAGCAGGGGTGGCCTGGACGTGCGGTTGATCGTGCTCCACACCGCCGAGGGAGCGACGACCATCGAATCACTCGGCTCCTGGTTCGCAAACCCCGCCAACGATGTCTCCTCGCACACCGGCATCGATGACAAGGCCGGTGTAATCGGTGAGTACGTGCGCAGGGATTACAAAGCCTGGACGGCAATGAACGCCAACCCGGTCGCCGTGCAGACCGAGTTGTGCGCCTTCGCCAAGTGGAGCACGAGCGAGTGGAACAAGCACCCCAACATGCTTGAAAACTGCGCACGCTGGATCGCAGAGGAAGCCGCACATTTCGACATACCGATTACCAAGCTGACCCCCTCACAGGCACAGGGCAGCGGTCGCGGGGTCTGCCAGCACGCCGATCTCGGATCGTGGGGCGGCGGTCACTGGGACTGCGGGTCTGGTTTTCCGATTGACAAGGTGCTGGACATGGCGCAAGGAGGTGTGTAAATGCATGGGCAGCCTGAAGAGGAAGTCGAGTGGCCCGAGCCGAAGGAAGACCCTGAAGAAGAACCGGACGAGCCGTGGGCACGCGACGATGAAAAAGACGACAAGAAGGACGAGCCGTAATGTCGGTCATCGCACCATACGCCAAGGCAATCATCGCAGCGCTCGTTGCGTTTCTCACGGCGATCTCGACCGGTCTGGTTGCAGATGGCCTTTCCTGGAGCGAGATCGTCACCTCACTGATCGCCCTGCTTGTCGCAGCAGGAGCGGTTTTCACAGTTCCGAACCGGCCCAAGAATTCTGTCGAAACGCAGTGACTCTTGTTGCGATTTCGGAAATTCTGACAGATCCTGCTGCCTGGGGGGCGTTCTTGACAGGAGTAGGTAGCGTGATCGGTGCTATGTTTTCATTAAAGCGGACACGCAATCGGGCCGAGGACGAGTGCAAGCGGCGCATCCAGGAAATTCGGACGGCATTTGCACAGGGAACTAAGTTCGAGAGAAAGGCCGGGGAACGTGGTAGGAGGTCGGCTGAAAAATGATCGAGAGAGCAAGGGATTTTTTGAACGCATACCCGCCGCTCGCTCTGGCAGCGATGCTTGCAGGACTGCTGCTGGCCGGGACATCGGGCTTTTTCGCAGCCAGTGCGCTTGGCATAGGCTCGCAGGAGCCAATCAGGACGGTCACGATCAACGCCGGAGCAGGAGAGCAGGGGCCACCTGGCCCACCTGGGCCACAAGGTGAAAAAGGGGAACAGGGCGAACAGGGCATACAAGGTGAAAAAGGAGAGCCTGGTGCCCAGGGCGCTCAAGGCCCGGCTGGGCCTCCAGGCCCGAAAGGCGACCCCGGCCCACAAGGCCCGTCGGGAGCCACGACATGCCCGAACGGGTTTTCACACGGCATCCTCGTCATCAACGCACCAGGAGGGCAGGTAACCCAGTTCACATGCCTGAAAGACTAAATGAAAAAAGAAGCGCAGCCGACACCGCCGTCGTGATCCTGGCGGGTGGCCTGGCCGCAACGGTCGTGATTCTCACGACGGGCGTGCTCGTTAACACGATTCGCAACAATGGGGCAGGGCTTGGTGAAAACGCCACACAGGTGCTGCTCACCTGCCTGGGCGGCATCATTGCCTTGCTTGGCTCGTTTATCGGCTATGCGTTCGGCAAGCGGGTCGCTTCCGATGAAAACAACGGAGACGAGCATAGCATCGTCGGCTGGACGCAGCCGATACCACCCCCGACACCCCCTCCCCCGCCGCATCCTCCGGACGAAGAGCCGACGAAAGTCGATTGGCCCAAGCGCAACGAGTGATGCGCTACGGCAAGAGAGAGCCGGAGTACGACGAGCGCACGATCCAGTTCTCGAAGTTCCTGGACGCAGATTTTCACGCTCCGACCAAGTTCGACTTCGACCGCAATCGGGCTGAGATCCCCATCTCGGACTGGGGATCACAGAATTACAGCTGTGACGTGATCGCTTCCCAGGCCAACCAGCTTTTGCGCTTCGGCCGCATTGACGAGCGCAGGACGCTGCCGCTCAACCAGCGCGATGTCATCAACCGCTACAAGAGACTCTCAGGCTCGAAGCGGAACCACGACGAGCAGGACGTGGGTCTGACGATGCTCAAAGCTTTTCAAGCATGGAAGAGCGGCTGGAAGCTGGGCGGCAAGGATTACAAAATCGCGCTGTACGGGGAGATCTTCCCGAACGAGCACGACTTGCTGCGTACGTCGATCTACATTTTCAGAGGCGTGCACTTCGGCTTCTGGCTGCCCAAGGCGGTCGAGGGAAATTTCACGGTCTGGGACTGGAAAGGCGAGAACGGGCAGGACTGGAAGGCAGGCGGACTGGGTGGCACGGTCGGCTACTGCAAGGCGTACAACTCGTACGTATACGAGGTAATTCTGTGGGGAAATCCCATTCGTGTCACGAACTCGTTCGTTGAAAAATACTGCGACGAGTGCTGGATCGCCGTGGAGACGCTCGACTACTGGGCCAAGACGGTGCTTGACTTGCGCTCTCTGATCATGCTATATCCCTCCCTGGCAGAGCACTACAACCAACCGAAAGGCGGGTGATCTCAGCAAAACAAAGGGACGACGGGTGAAATTTGCCCGCTGGCTTTGCAAGCTGACAAAGGAGCGTTCTTTGAAAACCAAGCTGTTGAAAACGGTTGCTGTCCTCTGGCTTGCGCTAGGGGGCGCAGCCGCACAAGAGACAGCCTTGGCACAGGGCACTACGTCGAAGTGGCTGTGGAACGCGTTCATGTGCATCCATCGTTACGAAGGCTCGTGGAGTGCGAACACGGGCAACGGCTACTACGGCGGTTTACAGATGGACTGGAATTTCATGAGAGCATACGGCCCCGAGTATCTGAGGCGATGGGGGCCAGCACACAACTGGCCGCCGTCCGTGCAGATCGAAGTCGCATCGCGCGCCTGGAAAACCCGTGGCTTCGGGCCGTGGCCGAACACACGCAGGATGTGTGGCGTTTGAGGAGGTGAAAATGCCCAATCTTCGCGATCCACTGCTCCCCCAGTGGATCATTGCAATTGCATTCGTCTTGCTGCTCCTGTTCGGCTTCGACTGGATCAGCTAAGCTCAGGCCGAGAGGCTCGCCAGGCTAAGCCGCAGTCCCCTTCGGGGGAGCCTGCGAGCCTCTCTTTATCGCTCTTTCCAGGCGTTATCCGGTTCCATATTGACTTCGGGATCGAGAGGGCGTATGCTCGCTCCTACGTCAGGTGATTCACCGATGGATCCGATTCTGCGGTGAATTTTCCTTTCGTCGGCAGCAGTTGAGGGAGGGTCTGCGGATCCTCCCTCGCTGTTTGGGCCGACATTTGAAATTCCGACAAGAGAAAGAGCCGAGAAAGGAAGGTTACGTGATACATTTCCTATTTTGTGCGGATTGTCACGAGCGGGTTCCACTCTCCGGTGGGGTTTTCACTGGACGTCGAATGTTCGGTCGAACGAGCGCGAGCCGTCAGGCGAGCGCTCAGCCTACGGGAAGTTGCAAGGCGGGTTTTCTGGTTTTAGCCCGAAGCGCCTTCGCGAAAGCTCACCCCCCTTTAAAGGGGGGTGGTTTCCGGAAAGCTAGGGCGGAGGGGGTGTGGGGGAACCCATTTTCAACTCTGAATCGACCCAGGGTTAAGGCGGCGGTTGAAAATGTCTGTTGAATCGCTCGTGATCGCTGCGCTTTCGAGCGAAGGCAGCCTCAAGAAGGCGTTCATGGCCGGGATCGATGTGGATGCATTCGAGATCTGCGACGACGAGTTCGCCTGGATGGTTCGGCGCACGGAATCGAAGATGCCGATCACGCCGATCTTCTTCAAACGGAAATTCCCGGAGTTCGACTTCGTGGTTTCGGAGGAGTCCACGACCGATCTGATCGAGGAACTGAAAAAAGAGCGGGCATACGTCGCGATTTCCTCTGCCATAGAGGAGATGCTAGGAGGGGATGAGCCTCTCGATGCCGATAACGCGCTCTACAAGTTCGACAGCTTCAGGGAAGTCCTTGAGGAGGTACGCAGTCAGGTAGCCAGGGTCGATTCGCTGGTGATGGTCAAGGCTGGCTGGCAAGCGCACTATCAGAAAATGAAAAACCTCGCCTCCTTGCGCCAGAACGGGGAGATTCCTGGAATCCCTACAGGACTTGCACACCTGGACTTGCACTGGGGAGGACTTCAGGGCGAGACAACATACCTGTACCTGGGCAGGCCAGGAGATGCCAAGTCGTTTTCACTCGCCCAACTCGTGGTTGAGGCTGCGTGGAACGGCTACCGTGCAGTCGTGTTCTCGCCGGAGATGAGCGAGCACCAACACTTCGCAAGATTTCACACCCTCCTCTCTGCCAAGAAGGAGGTGCAGGAAGCATGTGGACTCAACGAGGCATTCCCAAATCGGCTCTTGCGCGAAGGTCGCGGTTTCAACTTGAAAACGTATCGCCGCTTCTGCCAGTGGCTGGAGTCAGAGCTTCGAGGCGAGATGGTGCTCTTCACTCAGAAGTACCGGCGGGAACAGATGTCCGTTAGCTACATTCGCTCGCATCTCAGGGAGGTCGAGGCGGATCTCGTCGTGGTCGATCCGCTTTACAAGCTGCGTCCTCCACGTCGTCGTGGTACGCGTTGGGAGGAACTTGGCGAGATCACCGACGCGCTGATGAATTTGGCGCACGAGTACAACATACCCGTCGTAATTTCAAATCAGGCGAACCGAGCGTTGATCGGCAAGGACGACGCGCCGAGTATGAATTCATCCTTCGGATCCGATGCTCCTGTGCAGGAAGCGGATACTGTGATCGGTGTCAGGCATATGGACTCCGATCGGAAGCTCAAGTTTTCATGCACAAAAAATCGTTACGGAGAACGCTTCAAGTTCGAGGCACGCTTCTTGCCCAACTTCGGGGTCGTTCAGGACATCACGCCGCTGAAGGATGTCTATGCTCGTGGATTCGATACCGATCAGCTTGAAAAGCTGGAGGCTCAACTCGAAGAAGAGGAAGCGGAGCACGATACGTACAAATGAAAACCAGTGCCAAGAGGAGGTACATAATGGGCACAGGAGAGATCGTGGATTTTTCAAAGCCAGCGAAGAACCCGCCCGTCGAAGGCACGCAGCAGCCGCAGGAGATCCAGCGTCTGTCCGGCTCGCAGGGAGTGCCGCACGGTGTCGAGGTGCGCGTGCACGAGACGGTCACGGTCGAGAACGACAAGCTGCGCAGCATGGTACGCAGGCCGGGGGATCCTGAAATCCGGGTCAGGGACGGTAATCCCAAAGAGTGGGAGGAGACGAAGCGGAACGATGATTAATTTCATCTGCGGTTGCACGTCCAAGATGGATCTCCCGACCGACGAGAGCAGCTTCAAGACGTTCGATTCGGTCGTGCTCGACCAGGAGGGCTTCGTCATCTGCCAGGTTCACCGCGAGCGCAGGTACGGCTGGCGTTCCGTGCCCTATACGGCGCAAGCCCCTCAGCAGGCTCTCACAGCCGGTATGACGGCCTTGGAACACGAAAGGTGGCTCGTGTGGGGGGAAGTGCCTCGAACGCGTCCCTGGCCCTCTCAGAGCCGCACAGAGGATCGTAGGGACAACAGAGATCCACAAGAGATCGGTGCTGAAATTCTTCGGAAGAACATCTGGAACGAGACGAGCCTGGGGCCGCCACCTTCAAGTGCGGCCCAGAACGGAGGACAGCTTGAAATTCCGGGGACGTGACATAGATCCGGTCGCGCTCTGGTCGGAGTACGTCGAGTTTCCGAGTAACACGAAGGAGGACGGTTCCGAGTTCTCGCCGCTCGTGTTCTGCCCCAATCCACAGCACGACAATTTCAGATCTCCGGCCTTCCAGGTCAACCTGCGGCTGCCGCTCGTTCATTGCTTCAGCCGCTGCGGTATCGGCGGCACGTACGAGCACGCCGTGGCCATGATTCACGGTCTGTATGAAAAGCATCAGGTCAGCGAGGCGACGAACGAGCGTGAGAGGACGATTCGCCGCCGCAAGGCAGAGCGTGAGGCGAGAAAGATCATCCTGCGCGGGGCCAAGACGAGTGTTTTTACGAGAGTGCACGACGAGAAGCGCCCTGTCGCCAAGACGAAGTATGCTCGCAAGCTGGAGTACGAGCGCTTCATGCCCGAAGCCGGACTTCGGTATTTGAAATCGCGTGGGGTCAGTGGCCGGGAGATCTCGCTGTGGGAGTTGGGCTGGGATCCTGAAAACCAGCGGATCGTGATTCCGGGCAACGACGAGAACGGCCGCCTGCGCTTTTTGATCAAGCGGGCCGTCAAGGAGAGCCAACAGCCCAAGTACCTGTACACGGAAGGCTTCGAGAAGACGAGCGTACTGTTCGGGGCCGACACGGTTCTGAAAAACCCGGCTGGGATTATCCTGGTCGAGGGCAGTTTGGATGTGATCAAGCTCTCCAAGTACGGACTGCCCGCCGTGGGCATCCTCGGTACCGGAATTTCAGATCGCCAGCGCAGCATCATCTCGAACTTGCGGCCCAAGTCGATTTTTCTCATGTTCGACAAGGACGCTGCGGGCGTGCGCAACATCGAGATCGCGTACGAGATGCTCAAGCACTACCCTTTGCACGTATGCCGGTACCCGAAAGGAAAATCGGATCCGGCCGAACTGAGCGAGAAAGAGGCCGAGCACTCGATTCGAGGAGCGATTCCGATTCTGATTTGGCGTAAACGGCTCAGAGAGCGGCAAACTCGGCCTTGATTATTCGTCCCAGGGATGGTAGCTTAACCAGACAAGCCTGAATGCCAGGCACCCGACGAAGGAGAACATCACCGAGATGGCACTGAAAAGGACTTCCAGAGACAAGCGGATGCGCGTTCGCACCGTGCGCACTCGCGAGGAGCGCAAGCGCCCCAGCGTTTTCATGCGCTTGAAAGCGGACGAGAGCTTCCGGGGCGTCGCTCTGTTCGAGCCGGATCCCGAAGCGGCCGAGAAGGGTGAAAACCCCGGCTACTTCGAGTATTACGATCACTACGACAAGGCCGGGAACACGTACGTCCCGTGCAGCGGCGAGGACTGCCCGTTCTGTGCGGCGAACGACAACCCGTCCACCCGCGCCCTGACCGCCTGGTACTTCCCCGAGGCTCCGGACGCGAAGGATCAGATCAAGCTTTTCACGATGAACTACAGCACCATCGAGGACATCACGGACGAAGCCGAGGAAGAGGACGGGATTCTCGGCAAGAAGATCCGCATCAAGCGGCTCGATGACCGGGGGAATTACAAGATCAAGGTACTCCCCGACAAGCCGCTCACGGCCAAGCAGCAGAAGGATCTGCTCAAGCGCCTGGAGGAAGAGGTGCTCAAGGGCGACGGCATGGAGGGACTCGTCGTCGCGCAACTGAAAAGGCAGATCGAGCGGCTCAAGGCTCTCGACTTGCTCGAAGAGGAAGAAGAGGAAGACGAGGACGGCGACGAGGACGAGGAGGAGATCCAGACCGGCACGCGGGCCGCGGCGGCGGGCGGCGCGTCCGCGCGCGAGCGTCCCGAACGGCTCCCAGAGCGCCCAGCCCTGTCGGCCAGCCAGGGCGGAGGCACGGGCGGCGACTGGCCCGAGCCCCGCGAAAGCTCCCCGGTCGAGCCGCAACAACGTGTCGGCGAACTCGACATCCGCCTTCGTGGATAGATGGCCACCGCCCATGCGACGGCGGGCGGCTGCCAGCCGAAGGGCGGCCACGTCCGAGCGTCCCGCGCGCAGGCTCCCACGGGCCTCCGCGAGCAGGCCCTCGACGTGGAGTCGGTTCGAGTCCAGTTCACCCGCGAGTCGCTGCACCTCGCGGCCGAGCTCGACCGCGCGCGCAGGCGATCCGACGAAGGTCTCGGCCATCGCGTGGAACGCGATCGCGTCGGCTTCCGCGTACCGGAACCCAGAGCGCTGGGCGAGGGGCCGCGCCTCCTGCATGTGCCCGACCGCGTCCGCGAACTCGCCCCGGTAGAACGCCGCCGACCCCGCCGTCCGAGCGAGCGACGCCCTCGAACGCAGGTCGCCCTCGTCCCCGGTGAGCCGCTCGGCCCGCGTGAACCACCGCCGGAAATCCCGACCGCCGTGGGGCGTGAGCACGAACGCGAGGTCGTGCGCCGCGACCGACATCCCCCACCGGTCGCGCGACCGGGCGAACAGCGCGTAGGAGGCGACGAGGTCCCGGATCTCCCGATTCGGATCGCTGCTGCCCCAGGCCTCGGAGCGGCGATGGAGCGCCCATGCCTCGCCGCGCAGGTCGCCTTCCGCGTGGAACAGTCGCCGGGCATCCTGCACGAGCGTTCGTGCCCGCGCCGACCGACCGAGGTCGGACTCGGTCCGGCCGAGGCAGAGCAACGCGCGGGCCCGGCGCTTCCGATCGCGGATCCGCTCCGCGATCCCCCTGGCCTCTGAGGCGTCGACGAGCGCCTCCCGATGGTCCCCCATCTCGATCAGGCTCTCGGCGCGGCCGATCAACAGGTCCGCGAGCTCCGCCGGCTCTATCCCTTCCGGCGCCGAGCGGGCAACGGCGAGCGCCCGGCCAAAGATCGAAGCCGCAAGCCCCGCTTCGTACGCGAACGTGCGCTCCGCCCATCGGCGCAACGACCGGGCGGCGAGCGCCGCGGTCTCGACGGGCGCGCCCCTCCCGACCCGGGAGCGCCCGAGCTCCCAGGCTCGCTCGCGGTGGTGCGCCACCGACGCGACCGGATCCTCCTTCAGGTCCGCCTCGCGCTCCTCGAGCCACGCGGCGATCGCCAGGTGCTTAGCCGAGCGTTCGGCGCGCGGGATCGAGCCGTAGGCCACCTCGCGGATCAGGACGTGCTTGACTTCGAGCTCAACCGCGCCGGGAAGGACGCTGGGCTCTCGCCGGACGAGGAGCCCGCGCTCCTGGAGGACGTCGACGGCCCGGCCGGATCCGCGCCCGGCCGACAGGTGCTCGAGCAACCGGTCCCACGTCGCCTCGCCCGAGACCGCCGCGTCCTGGAGCACTGACTTCTCGCTCGGCGGCAGCCCGTCGAGACGGGCGGCGATCAGGCGGCGGATCGTGGACGGCACGCC